>OFTY01000063.1_pt1 | contig 126542 bp, 116 predicted proteins | sample 1775061 | NCBI WGS metagenome assembly OFTY01 (sample SAMN08195773, study PRJEB24354) | sludge metagenome | isolation source: sludge from phenol fed wastewater aerobic bioreactor B | place: India: Nagpur | collected 2016-09-16 | reverse complement strand
CATTTGCCGGCGGCGGGCGCCTGCGGGTCGGCCTTGTGGAGCAGGCCCGCCGCGCCCAGGCTGTCCAGCGCGAAATCGGCGATCCGTTGATGCAGGCCCGTGCGGTAGAGCTTGCACATCGCGGCCTCGACCGTCGGCACCCCCCCTTGCGAAGAGGCATGAATCACCCCGCGCTGCAGCATCTTCGTCAGTTCCACATCGTCCGTCAGGCGGGCCAGCTTCCGGCGGACCTCGGCGCGGGCGCCTATCGCCTGCCGGTCGTCGGGCGCATCGTTGCGGGGCTCGGCGAAGTGAATGACAGCGGCGTCCGCTCGCGCGGCATCACCGTCGCGACGCAGCCCGGCGGTCAGGTGGTCGCCCCCGCGGCGGGCCGCGTGAGCTTTGCCGGCGATTATCGCGGCTATGGCAAGATCGTCATCATCGACCATGGCGGCGGCTGGACGTCACTGATCACGGGAATGATCGCGCTGTCGGTTTCGGTCGGCGACACGCTGGACGCCGGGGCGCCGGTGGGCCGCGCCGGGTCCGACGACAGCCGCATCACGGTCGAACTGCGCCGCGCCGGGCGCCCGGTCGATCTGGTCGCGATGCTTGGCTGACACCGCCGCCGTTAACGCGTCGTTCGGGCGACCTTCGCTAGGGCAATCGCGCGCTTGACGCCGGTGCAAAGGCATTGGACGATGGCTTGCCGGGGATTATAGTGCGGCCTGTTCCGCGTGACTGAAAGACATCCATGACCGAATCGACCAAGACTCCCGCCTCCCCGAAGCGCCGCTTCGCCTTCTGGCAGGGGGCCGCCGCGCTCAGCACGCTGGCGCTCGTGCCGCTCGCAACCGGCGCGATGGCGACGGTCGATTCGAAGACCACCGAGGAAATTCAGCGCTTCATGGACGTGTTCCTGGAAGTGAAGGCCAATTATGTCGAACCGGTCAGCGACGACAAGCTGATCGAAGGCGCGATCAACGGCATGCTCGCCAGCCTCGATCCCCATTCGGGCTACCTCGACGCGCGCGACTATTCGACGCTGCGGACGCAGACCGATGGCGAATATGGCGGTCTGGGCCTGTCGGTGACGATGGAGGACGGCGTGGTCAAGGTGATCGCACCGACCGCCGACACACCGGCCGACCGCGCGGGCATCAAGGCTGGCGACTATATCACCCATATCAACAAGCAGCTCATCTTCGGCATGACGCTCGACGAAGCGGTCGAACAGATGCGGGGCCGTCCCGGCACCGAAGTCGAGATTACGGTCGTGCGCGAAGGCCAGGACAAGCCGATGGAGCTGACCCTGAAGCGCGAGATCATCGACGTGAAGCCGGTGAAGTGGGAGGTCAAGGACGATGTCGGCGTGCTGACCATCGCCAGCTTCTCCGCCGATGCGGGCCGCGACCTGCGCGCCGCGATGGTCGCGGTCGAAAAGTCGCTCGGCCATAAACCGCGCGGCTGGATCGTCGACCTGCGCTCGAACCCCGGCGGCCTGCTCGATGAGGCGGTGAGCGTCAGCGACGTCTTCCTCGACCGCGGCGAAATCGTCTCGCAGCGCGGGCGCCGCAAGAACGATATCGAACGCTTCTTCGCCGAACCCGGCGACCTTGCGCAGGGCGCACCGCTGATCGTGCTGATCGACGCCGGATCGGCTTCGGCGTCCGAAATCGTCGCCGGCGCGCTGCAGGACCAGCACCGGGCGCTGATCATGGGCGAACGCAGCTTCGGCAAGGGATCGGTGCAGACCGTGCTGCCGCTGACCGACACGACGGCGCTGCGCCTGACGACGGCGCGCTATTACACCCCGTCGGGTCGCAGCGTGCAGGAAGGCGGAATCGAGCCCGATATCCGTGTGCCGCAATTGTCCGACCCCGATTACAAGGACCGTCCGCGCTTTCGCGAAAGCGACCTGCGCCGCCATCTGATCAACGAGAAAAAGGTCGACAACAGCCTGCTCGAAAAGGACGAGAAGGACGATCCGCGCTTCACCGCCACCGCCGAGGAGCTGAAGGCCAAGGGCATCGACGATTATCAGCTCTATTATGCGCTGCAGACGATCGGCCGCATCGGTCCGTCGACTTCGCGTATGGCGCAGGCGACCAAGCCCGCCGCCAAGCCGACGACGCGCAACTAAGAGGGGCTGACCGACGATGCAAACTTCGCGTTACGCCGCGCCGCTTGCCGCGCTTGCCATCCCGCTGGCGCTCTATGGCGGTGCGCTGGTGTCGCAATTCGGCTTCGGACTCCACCCGTGCGAGATGTGCTACTGGCAGCGCTGGCCGCATCAGGCGGCGATCGTGCTGGCGGCGCTGGCACTGCTGCTCTCCCGCAATACGGCGGCGATGCGCGGGCTGACCCTGCTCGCCGCAATCGCCATCGCGATCAGCGGCGTCATCGGCGTCTTTCACGCCGGGGTCGAATATGGCTTCTGGGAAGGGCTGACGACGTGCAGCACCGGCGTCAGCGGACCGGTATCGCTCAGCGACATCATGGCGGCGCCGATCACCCGCTGCGACGTCCCGCAATGGACGCTGCTCGGCGTTTCGCTCGCCGGTTTCAACGCGATCTTCTCGCTCGCCGGCGCGGCGTTCGTCTTGACCTTGCTGCGCCGCCGTCCCACATCGGCGGCATGATGACAGCTGACCGCAAAACGGCCTCGATGATCCGCGTCGATCAGGCAGGCGAATATGGCGCGACGCGCATTTATGCGGGTCAGCTCGCGGTGATGGGCGACCGCCATCCGATGGCGCGCGAGATCGCGCATATGGCCGAACAGGAAGAGCGGCACCGCAAATTTTTCGACGCGATGGTCGCGCACCGCGGCGTGCGCCCCACGGCGCTTCAGCCCTTCTGGAACGTCGCGGGCTTCGCGCTCGGCGCCGTCACCGCCGCGATGGGGCCGCGCGCCGCCATGGCCTGCACCGCCGCCGTCGAGACCGAGATCGATCGCCATTATCGCGAACAGCTCGATACGCTGGGCGACAGCGACCCCGAACTGAGCGCAGCGGTTGCCGATTTCCGCGCCGAAGAGCTGGAGCATAAGGAAGCGGCGATTGCCGCGGGGGCCGAAAGCGCGCCCGCCTATCCGTTGCTCAGCCTCGCGATCCGCGCGGGCTGCCGCGCAGCCATCGCGCTGTCGAAGCGTATCTGATAGGGTTCCACGGGGAAAGCCTGACCGTTCAGCGCGGATGCAGGCAGCGGGTGGCAAGCCGCCCGAAACGAAAAGGAAATGACGATGACCCGCCTGCCGCTTGCCATGCTGATCCTCGCCGGGGCAGCGATCGCCCAGCCCGCCGCCGCGCAAGATACGGGGCCGGTGGGCCCCGCGAATGAGAAGATCAATCAGGTCATCGTCTATGGCAACGACAAATGCCCCGAGGCGAATGGCGATGAAATTCTGGTCTGCGCCGTGCTGCCCGAAGGCGACCGTTACCGCGTCCCGCAGATTTTCCGTGGCGGCGACCCGCTCGACCCGCGCAACGAAGCCTGGGTGAACCGGGTCGTATCGCTCCAGCGCGTCGGCCGCTTCGGCACCGACAGCTGTTCGCCGGTTGGGCTCGGCGGCTTCACGGGATGCACCCAGCAATTGCTCGCCGGCGCCAAGGCCGAACGGCAGGCCGCCGACAAGACCGACTGGCAGGCGATGATTGCCGACGAGCGCGCCAAGCGTCTCGCCGGGATCGACGCTGCCGCCGACACGGTCGAAGCAGCCGTCGTCGCCGAGGAAAAGGCGCTGGCCGAGCGGCAGAAGCAGGCCGAAGAGACGGCGCCCGCAACCGACGCACCGGCAACCGACAATCCCGACGCCGAACCGCTGCCGGTCCCCCCGCCGCGCTGATTTGCGGCACGGCGCGCGGCGCGCGCCTCTCTCTACTGCTATCTTCGACTCGGGCCGAGTTCGGCCTCGCGACGGGGGCTGAAGGGGCGCGCCTTCGCGCCCGGCACCCTGCGAAACAACCGAATCTGCGGCAATATCAGCCGTCGGACCCTATTTTGTTGCGATTCTGCGGTGAATCGAGCCCGAAAATTAACGAATCGCTGGCAACCTGTCTTGACTTGGGAATTTTCGGCTGAAAACTTCGCATTTATGGGAATCGCCAGCCGGGGAGGCTGAAAAACAACATGGCATCGACCTTCGAACCGCGCCTCTGGCGCCGCGCCACCGCCAGCGTTCCACCGGCACGCAGTCTGGGTCGCCGCATGACCTGGCACGCCGCCGCCGCGCTGATCGTTTTTGCGGCCCTCCAGGTCTGGCTGGTGATGAGCGCGGTTTCGGCCGGCGCCCCGTCGATGCTGGCGGTCGTGTCGCTGATCGTCGTCCTTGCGCTCGCGCTTCCCGTCGCGCGCTCGACCGAGCGGCGCTGGTATCATCTGAGCCGCCAGGCGCTGGCAAGCTGGGGGCTGCATGCGCGCTTCCGCCGCGATGTGCGCCGCCTGTGGGTTGCCGCGATCACCCTGCCCTTCCTGTGGGTCAGCGGTGCGATGGCGGCCACCGATGCCATCGCCGCAATCGCGCGCTGAAGCGCACGTCATCCGACTTTGATTTTGACGCCCCGCCGCGCGCCGTATAGGGCGCGGCCATGCTGAGTGTTTCCGAAGCCCTCGACCACGCGCAAATGCTGTGCGCCGCCGCGACCAAGGCGGGCGCCGACGCCGCCGACGCGCTTTATTATTGCAATGCCGCGACCTCGGTCTCGATGCGGCTCGGTGCGCTCGAGGATGTCGAGCGGTCCGAGGGGCAGGATATCAGCCTGCGCGTTTTCGTCGGGCAGCGCAGCGCCAGCGTCTCGACCGCCGACATGGATGCCGCCGAACTGGCGAAGCTCGTCGAGCGCTGCGTTGCCATGGCACGCGAGGCGCCCGAAGATCCCTATGCGGGCCTTGCCCCCGCCGACCGCCTTTTCACCGGCCCGGTCCCCGATTTCGATCTCGACGACGGCAGCGAAGCCGATCCCCAGGCGCTGCGCGAGGCCGCGCTGGCGGTCGAGGAGGCCGCGCGCGCCGTCGCAGGCGTCACCAACAGCGAAGGCGGCAGCGCGAGCCACAGCCGCACGCGCTTCGCGCTCGCGACGAGCCACGGCTTCGCCGGCGGCTATGGGTCGAGCGGGCACAGCCTGTCGGCGAGCGTCATCGCCGGCGAAGGTGCGGCGATGCAGCGCGATTATGGCTGGCACAGCGCGCATCATCTGTCCGACCTCGAAAGCGCCGCCGAAATCGGCGCGCGCGCCGGAACCCGCGCCGTCGCGCGGCTGAACCCCGGCAAGGCGCCCGTCGGCAAGGTGCCGGTCGTCCTCGATCCGCGCATCGGCAGCAGCATCGTCGGCCATCTGCTCGGCGCGATCGCCGGCCCCGCGATCGCCCGCGGCACCAGTTTCCTGTTCGGCAAGGAAGAACGGGCGCTGTTCGACAGCGCAATCGTCGTGCGCGACGAACCGCATCGTCCGCGCGGGCTGCGCAGCCGGGCCTTCGACGGAGAGGGCCTGCCGACGGCCGCGCGCGATATCGTCGCCGATGGCCGCATTACGGGGTGGCTGCTCGACACCGCGTCGGCGAAGCAGCTCGGGCTCGAACCGACCGGCCATGCGAGCCGCGGCGGCGGCGCGTCGGGGGTCTCTGCCAGCAACCTGCATCTCGCGGCCGGGTCGATCACGCCCGACGCGCTGATCGCCGACATCGACCGCGGCGTCTATATCACCGAACTGATCGGCCAAGGCGTCAACCCCGTGACCGGCGATTATAGCCGCGGCGCGTCGGGTTTCCTGATCGAGGGCGGGCGGATCGCCGGCCCGATCGCCGAATTCACGATCGCGGGCAATCTGATCGACATGTTCGCCGCGCTGGTCCCCGCCGACGATCTGGTCTTCCGCCACGGCACCAACGTGCCGACATTGCGCATCGACGGCATGACCGTCGCCAGCAGCTAGGCCGGCCGGCCGATGCCCGCGCGCAACCTGGAAGCCGTGATCGCCGCGACGCGCGAGGTCGGCGACATGGCGATGGCGCGCTGGCGCGGCGAGGGCAAGGCGGTCAATGTCTGGCACAAGTCGGAAAATAATCCGGTCAGCGACGTCGATCTGGCGGTCGACGCCCGGTTGAAGGCGGTTCTCGGCGCGATGGTGCCGGAGGCCGGATGGCTTTCGGAGGAAACCGCGGACAACAGCGACCGGCTGTCGCGCCGTTTCATGTGGTGCGTCGATCCCATCGACGGCACCCGCGACTTCATCCGCGGCCGTCCGGGCTGGGCGGTGTCGGTCGCGCTGGTCGTCGACGGCGCCCCCGAAATCGGCGTGCTCTACGCGCCCGCGCTCGACGAACTGTGGGTCGCCCGCAAAGGTCAGGGCGCAACGCTCAACGGCGAAACGCTGCGCGCCAGCCGCCGGATGATCTTCAACGGATCGCGCGTTCCCGCCGACAGCCTGCCCAAGATCGACCGCGACCTCATCATGGTGACAAAACCCAACAGCATCGCGCTGCGCATGGCGCTGGTCGCCGACGATCGCGCCGATCTGGTCGCTACGCTGCGCTGGGGTTTCGAATGGGACGTCGCCGCCGCGGCGCTGATCGCGACCGAGGCCGGTGCGACTGTCACCGACGCGTTCGGCGAGCCGCTCGTCTTCAACACGCCGCGCGCGCAAGCCTTCGGCGTCATCGCGAGCGCGCCGGGCATTCATGGTGCGGTCGTCGACCGGCTGCACGACCGCGCGGTGGCGCTGACCGCCGACGATTGAGGCGCGCCCCGGCAGGCTGCAAAAGCCGCCGCTTCGCTTGACAATTCGCCCGACTCACCCTAATTGCCGCTGCATTCCAACACCCTGACCGGACGGCGAAACGCTCAGCGCGTCTTCGTGGTCCGTTTTTTGCGTTGGAAAACAGACGCTTTGAGATAGGGCTCGTTTGCCAGCGAACCCTGTGGAGCAGGAGAAAGAACAGATGGCACGTATCGCGGGCGTAAACCTGCCCACCAACAAGCGCGTTATCATCGCGCTCACCTACATCCACGGCATCGGCCGCAAGACCGCCGTCGACATCGCCGACAAGCTCGGCATCGACCACACCCGCCGCATCCAGGACCTGTCGGACGCCGAAGTCCTGCAGATCCGCGAAACGATCGACGCCGACCTCACGGTCGAAGGTGACCTTCGCCGCAACACGGCGATGAACATCAAGCGTCTGATGGACCTCGCCTGCTATCGCGGCCTGCGCCATCGCAAGGGTCTGCCGGTCCGCGGCCAGCGCACGCACACCAATGCGCGCACCCGCAAGGGCAAGGCGAAGCCGATCGCGGGCAAGAAGAAGTAAGCCGAATTAGAAAACCGTCCGGGGGACGGTTTTCCGGCTTACTCCGTCGGAGACAGGGTTGAGGCCGACAGCCTCCCGGTCGCCGAGTTGAAAGATCAGGTCAGGAATACCACATGGCACAGGCACCGCAGCGCCTTCGTCGGCGCGAACGCAAGAACATCACGGCGGGCGTGGCACACGTCAACGCCAGCTTCAACAACACCATGATCACCATCACCGATGCGCAGGGCAATGCGATCAGCTGGTCCTCGGCCGGGATGATGGGGTTCAAGGGCTCGCGTAAGTCGACCCCTTATGCCGCGCAGGTCGCGGCCGAGGACGCCGGCAAGAAGGCCGCCGAGCACGGCGTCCGCACGCTGGAAGTCGAAGTGAAGGGTCCGGGCTCGGGCCGCGAATCCGCGCTGCGCGCGCTGCAGGCGGTCGGTTTCCAGATCACGTCGATCCGCGACGTGACCTCGATCCCGCACAATGGCGTGCGCCCGTCGAAGCGGCGCCGCGTCTGATTTTCCGATCCCCGGCTGACGAGTCGGGGGTCCAGTTGCACCAAGGCCGGCACGCTCCCCCGTTCCGGCCCAACCCCAGGGGACGAGAGCCTTGTCCGTTAACGCAAAGAACTGGCAGGAACTGAAGAAGCCCAACGCCCTCGAGAAGAAGGGTGGCGACGGGAAGCGCAAGGCGACGTTCGTTGCCGAGCCGCTGGAGCGCGGGTTCGGCCTGACGCTCGGCAACGCGCTGCGCCGCGTTTTGCTCTCCTCGCTGCAGGGCGCCGCCGTCACCTCGATCAAGATCGAGAATGTGCTGCACGAGTTCAGCTCGCTCGCGGGCGTTCGTGAAGACGTCACCGATATCGTGCTGAACGTCAAGCAGATCGCGCTCAAGATGCAGGGCGAGGGGCCGAAGCGGCTCCAGCTTTCCGCCACCGGTCCGGCCGAGGTGAAGGCCGGCGACATCGCGGTCAGCGGCGATATCGAGGTGATGAACCCCGAGCTGGTGATCTGCCACCTCGACGAGGGCGCGACGCTCAACATGGAACTGACGGCGGACGTCGGTAAGGGCTATGTCCCCGCCGTCGCCAACCGTCCGGCCGACGCGCCGATCGGGCTGATCCCGGTCGACGCGCTGTATTCGCCGGTGCGCCAGGTGAGCTACAAGGTCGATCCGACCCGCGTCGGGCAGGATCTCGATTACGACAAGCTCACGCTGTCGCTCGAGACCGACGGCACGGTGACCCCGGAAGATGCGCTGGCCTATGCCGCGCGCATCCTGCAGGATCAGCTCGCGCTGTTCGTCCACTTCGACGATTCGGCGATCGCCCGCTCGGCGCCGATCGGCGTCGCTGCGCCGGCCGCCGGTGCGGAAGCGCAGGGCGACACGCAGCAGATCAACCGTTACCTGCTCAAGAAGGTCGACGAGCTGGAATTGTCGGTCCGTTCGGCGAACTGCCTGAAGAACGACAATATCATCTATATCGGCGATCTCGTCGGCAAGACCGAGGCGGAAATGCTCCGCACCCCGAACTTCGGCCGCAAGTCCTTGAACGAAATCAAGGAAGTGCTGTCGTCGATGGGGCTGCGGCTGGGCATGGAAATCCCCGGCTGGCCGCCCGAGAACATCGAGGAGATGGCCAAGAAGCTCGAGCAGGAGATTATGGGCTAAGCCGCACCGGGTTAGCCTGGCTAACCCGGAGACGGCGCCAGCCCGGCCGGCGGGTCGGCACAGCCGAACCCGTCCGACGGCGCGGCTCTGCCGCGCCGGGTCTCGCGAGGGAAACTGGACCCCGGCCTTCGCCGGGGTGACGTTGAAGGGGGTGGTCCGCGTCGCCACCCGGTATGGGGTACCTGAAACGGCCCCCTAACGAACTGAAAGGACTTAAAATGCGTCATAAGGTTGGCGGCCGTAAGCTGCAGCGTACTTCGGCCCATCGCGCCGCGCTGTTCCGCAACATGTCGGCCGCGCTGATCAAGCACGAGCAGATCACCACCACGCTCGCCAAGGCGAAGGAGCTTCGCCCCTATGTCGAGAAGCTGGTGACGCTGGGCAAGAAGGGTGGCCTGTCGAACCGTCGTCTGGCGCACGCCCGCCTGCTCGACGATGCGCAGCTGGTGAAGCTGTTCGACGTGCTCGCGCCGCGCTACGCCGGCCGCAACGGTGGCTACACCCGCATTATCAAGGCCGGCATCCGCGCGTCGGACGCATCGCCGATGGCGGTGATCGAATTCGTCGACCGCGACGTTTCGGCCAAGGGCCAGGATTCGGGCCCGGTGATGACCGACGAGGATTTCGACGTGGCGGCATAAGCCTCCTCGGCGACCCGAACAGAAGGGGCCGCTTCCCACACCGGGAAGCGGCCCCTTTCGTTTGTGGCGATCATCTGCCATGCGCTGCCGATGGAACATCCGCACAGCATCCTCATCGTCGATTTCGGCAGCCAGGTGACCCAGCTGATCGCGCGTCGCGTGCGCGAAGCGGGGGTCTATAGCGAGATCGCCCCGTTCCAATCCGCTGCCGCCGCGTTCGAGCGGATGAAGCCCGCAGGGGTGATTCTCTCGGGCGGGCCGGCCTCGGTGCTCGACGAGGGCAGCCCGCGCATCCCGCAGGAGATCCTCGAATCGGGGCTGCCGCTGTTCGGCATCTGCTACGGCCAGCAGGCGCTGATGGAGCAGCTCGGCGGCACGGTGGAACGCGGCAATTCGGGCGAATTCGGCGAGGCGTTCATCGACATCGCCGATCGCTGCTCCTTGTTCGACGCGGTGTGGCGCGAGGGCGAGCGGCATCAGGTGTGGATGAGCCACGGCGACAAGGTCACCGCGCTCGCCCCCGGCTTCCGCCCGGTCGCATCGAGCGCGGGCGCGCCGTTCGCGGTGATCGCCGACGACGCGCGGCGCATCTATGCGATGCAATTCCACCCCGAGGTGGTCCACACTCCCGACGGCGGCAAGCTGCTCGCCAATTTCGTGCGGCATGTCTGCGGCCTGTCGGGCGACTGGACGATGGCGGAGTTCCGCCAGACCAAGATCGCCGAGATCCGCGAGCAGGTCGGCACGGGCCGGGTGATCTGCGGGCTTTCCGGCGGGGTCGATTCGGCGGTCGCCGCGGTGCTGATCCACGAGGCGATCGGCGATCAGCTGACCTGCGTGTTCGTCGACCACGGCTTGATGCGCGCGGGCGAGGCGGATCAGGTCGTCAGCCTGTTCCGCGGGCATTACAATATCCCGCTCGTCCACGTGAACGCCGAGACCTTGTTCCTTTCCGGGCTCGCCGGGGTCACCGACCCGGAGGCGAAGCGCAAGTTCATCGGCAAGACCTTCATCGAGGTGTTCGAGAGCGAGGCGAAGAAGATCGGCGGCGCCGAGTTCCTCGCGCAGGGCACGCTCTACCCGGACGTGATCGAGAGCGTCAGCTTCACCGGCGGGCCTTCGGTGACGATCAAGAGCCACCACAATGTCGGCGGGCTGCCCGAGCGGATGAACATGAAGCTGGTCGAGCCGCTGCGCGAGTTGTTCAAGGACGAGGTGCGCGATCTCGGCCGCGAACTGGGGCTGCCCGATATCTTCGTCGGCCGGCATCCGTTCCCCGGCCCGGGCCTCGCGATCCGTATCCCGGGCGAGGTGACCAAGGAGCGCTGCGACATCCTGCGCAAGGCCGATGCGATCTATCTCGAGGAGATCCGCAACGCCGGGCTGTACGATGCGATCTGGCAGGCGTTCGCGGTGCTGCTGCCGGTGCGGTCGGTCGGCGTGATGGGCGACGGGCGGACCTATGACAGCGTGCTGGCGCTGCGCGCGGTGACCTCGACCGACGGGATGACCGCACAGGCGTTCGAATTCCCCGGGGGCTTCCTCCCGCGCGTCGCGACGCGGGTCATCAACGAGGTGAAGGGCGTCAACCGCGTCACCTATGATTATACGTCGAAGCCGCCCGGGACGATCGAGTGGGAGTGAGGGGGAGCGATAGCGTTTTTGCTTTCGCCTAGATCGTCGTGCGCGAAAAGGGGGCCGGTTAGCACCGGCGCGATGCTGGACCCGGCCTTCGCCGCGGTGGCGGTCCCAATCTTACCCCCGCACCATCGCGTGGATCGGTCTGGTCGTGTAAGCGTTGCCCACGACAGGCTCTCATCTGACCGTTGCATCGTGATCGATCGGCGTTTGCGAGCGACAGGCGGAGGCGTGGATGCCGGACACCGAGACGATGTTGAAGCGCCAGCAGGTCCTGGCCGACTTCGGCAACCTCGCAATCCGTTCCGAGGATCTCACCGAGATCCTCACCGAGGCCTGTCGCCTCGTCGGCCGGGCGCTCGGCACCGATCGCGCCAAGGTGCTCGAGATCATCGGGGGTGGCAGCGAATTGTTCGTGCGCGCGGGGGTCGGCTGGCGAAGTGACGTCGTCGGCCGGTTGCGGCTGCCGATGAGCGAACATTCGTCGGAGACCTATTCGATCGATGCCGGGCATCCGGTCATCACCCAGGATATCGCGCACGAGACGCGGTTCGATGTGCCGCAGTTCCTGAAGGAAGCGGGCATCGTCGCGTTCGTGAACGTGCCGATCTTCGTGCCCGGCCCGCGCGCCTACGGCATCCTCCAGGTCGACAGCACTGTACCGCGCCGGTTCGACGACGACGATATCCAGTTCCTGCGGACCTATGCCGCGATCCTTGGGCCGGTGATCGACCGGCTTCAGCTGGCAGCCGAGCGGCGCGCGGTGGAGGCGCAGCGCGCCACCGAATTCGCCGCGATGGAGGTGTTGCAGCGCGTGAGCGCCGAATTGGTCGGGGAGCATGAGCCGCAGGTCCTGTATCAGAAGATCGTCGATGCCGCGGCGGTGCTCACTGGGTCGGATGCGGCCAGCATCCAGATGCTCGATCCGCCGAGCGGGCGGCTCAAGCTGCTCGCGTGGCGCGGCTTCCACCCCGAATCCGCGAAATTCTGGGAGTGGGTGAAGGCCGATACCGGCAGTTCCTGCGGTCGCGCGCTGGAGGTCGGCGAGCGTATCGTCGTCCCCGATATGGACCGGTTCGACGGGCATTTCGAGGATGTCGAGGCGTATCGGCGCTCGCGCATCCTGTCGGTTCAATCCACCCCGCTGCGTGCGTTCAACGGCCAGGTCGTGGGGATGATGTCGACCCATTGGTATGACCGGCGGGAGCTCGCGCCGGACGGCTATCGCTATTTCGACGTGCTGGCGCGTCTGTCGGCGGATCTGATCGAGCGCCACCAGGCCAACGCGCGGATGCGCGAGAGCGAAGCGCGGCTGGCGGCGGCGTTCGAGACCGTGCCGGTCGGGGTCGGGGTGATCGACATGTCGGGCAATGCGGTGATCTCGAACACCGAATATCGGCGCTTCATGCCGAGCGGGATTGTCCCGTCGCGCGATCTGCAGGGCGCACGGTGGCGCGCATGGGACGCCGATGGGGAGATGCTGAAGCCCAAGGACTTTCCGACCGCGCGGGCGCTGCGTGGCGAAACGATCGTTCCGGGCAAGGAGATGCTGTTCACCAATTCGGAGGGCGCGGCGATCTGGGCCACCGTCGCCACCGTCCCGACGCGCGACGAGCAGGGGCGGGTGACCGGTGCCGTCACCGCAATCTCCGATATCAACGCCGCGAAACGCGCCGCCGAGGCGCTGCGCGCCAGCGAGGAGCGGCTGCGCCAGTTCGGCGAGGCGTCGCTCGACGTGTTGTGGATCCGCGATGCCGAGAAATTGCAATGGCAATATCTGACCCCGGCGTTCGAGGCGATCTACGGCCTTAGCCGCGAGGAGGCGCTCGGCGGCAACAATTTCAGAAACTGGCTCGATCTGATCATCCCCGAAGACCGCGAGCGCGCCGTGGAAGCGATCGGGCGCGTCCGCAAGGGCGAGCGCGTGACGTTCGATTATCGCATCCGGCGCCCGGCCGACGGCGCGATCCGCTGGCTGCGCAACACCGATTTTCCGATCATCGACGCCGCGGGGCGTGTGACGCTGATCGGCGGCGTGGGGCACGATCTTACCGAGCTGCGCGAGACGCAGAACCGGCTACAGGTCCTGATGGAGGGCATTCCCCAGCTCGTCTGGCGCGCGGACGATGCCGGGGACTGGACCTGGTCGAGCCCGCAATGGAGCGATTATACCGGTCTCAGCCAGGCGGAGAGCGCAGGGCTCGGCTGGCTGAACGCCTTCCACCCCGATGATCGCGGCGCTGCGCGGCTGGCGTGGCGCGATGCGCCGCGGACCGGGGAACTGGCGCTGGAGGCGCGCATCAACCACGCCGCGACGCGCGAATATCGCTGGTTCAAGACGCGGGCGGTGTCGGTGCGCAACGAGGCCGGCACGATCAACGAATGGCTCGGGACCTCGACCGACGTTCACGACATACGCGATCTTCAGGATCGGCAATTGGTGCTGGTCCGCGAGCTCCAGCATCGCACCCGCAACCTGATCGGTGTCATCCGGTCGCTATCGGAGAAGACCGCGCGCGCCAGCGGCGATCTGCCCGAATTCCGCGAGCGGTTCGGCGACCGGCTAGAGGCGCTGTCGCGGGTGCAGGGGCTGTTGTCGCGGCTGACCGAGCATGATCGCGTCACCTTCGACGAGTTGATCGAATCCGAGCTGGCGGCGATGAACGGCGTTGCCGAGGGAGTCAGCCTCGCAGGGCCGCGCGGGATTCGGCTGCGCTCCTCGACGGTGCAGACCTTGGCGATGGCCTTCCACGAGCTGGCGACCAATGCGGTGAAATATGGCGCGCTCGGGCAGCCGCAGGGAAAGCTGACGGTGACCTGGTCGATCGAACCGCCGGGCGAAGGCGGGCGGCCGTGGCTGCGGATCGACTGGATCGAGAGCGGGGTCAGCATGCCGCCTCCCGGCGCCCGCCCGAATGGCGGGGGACAGGGGCGTGAGCTGATCGAGCGGGCCTTGCCCTATCAGCTTGGCGCCCGGACCGACTATCGCTTGGGCGCGGACGGGGTTCATTGCACGATCACCATCCCGGTTTCGGCCACCGCGTCGCAGGAGGAAGCCGATGTCTGACAGCTCGCTGCGCGGCTGCCGCGTGCTCGTCGTGGAGGACGAATATCTGCTCGCGATCGAGCTCGAATTTCATCTCGTGGAGGCTGGGGCGATCGTGCTCGGTCCCGCGGGCACGATCGAGGATGCGGTGGCGATCATCGATGCCGAGCCGGCGATCGACGGGGCGATCCTCGACGTCAATCTCGGGGGCGAGACGCGGTTCACCGCGGCGGATATGCTGCTGACGCGCGGCGTGCCCTTCCTGTTCACCACCGGCTATGACGGCTCGATCTTCCCGCCGCGCTTCGCCGATATCGTTCGGTGCGAGAAGCCGATCACCGTCAAGCGGGTGACGGAGGTGATCGACCGCCTGATCCACGCCTGAGGGCGGCACGACACCTGCCAACACAGGTTAATTCGAATCGATCGCGGTGCCGCGGCCGTCCGTGCTAATCTGGGACACGGATGGAGGCGACTCGAATCCGGGAGAAGGCGATGGACGGCGAAGCGACACGACGCGGCGGCGACCGGGAATTCCACGAGCGGCGGGCGCGCCAGGCCTATGGGATGGCCTATCGCGCGACCTCTCTCACGATACGCAGGCTGCATCTCAAGATGGCGATCGAGCATGAGCGCCGTGCCGATGTCGCCGACGGATAGCCGGGCAGCGGCGGGCCGCTCGGCCGACAAGCGCGGGGGCTTCAGCCGGGCGCGCGGCTGAGCCCCAGCCATTGCCGCGTGACGCGCCACCGGCGCAGCACCATCCATTCGAGCGCGAGCATGGCGATCAGCGTCGCGCCGAACAGCGGCAGGTAAAGCCCGAGCGCACCGATCGCCGCAACCAGCGCGACGCCGAATCGTGGGCGCGACAGCGGGATCGGCGCCCCCAGCAGCCCGATCGGTCGCCGGCGCCACCACATCACCGCGCCGCTCGCCGCGAGGGCGATCAGGAGCAAGGCGGTCAATGTGCCGAGGATCTGGTTGGCGATCCCGAACAGCGCGCCCTCGTGCGCCGCGACGCCATAGCCGATCGTGCGGTCGATCCAATGGCGTTGCGCGAAATCGACGCGGTTGACGAGGCGGCCGGTCGCCCCGTCGATCTTGAGATCGCTGCGCAGCGGACGATCGGCGGCGTCGGACGATATCTTCCACGGCGCACCCGCACGCTTCGGCGGCGAGATCAGCACCGGCGGCGCCACCCCGAGCGGCCGGACCGTGGCGATCACCCGTGCCAGTTCGCCCGGACGGGGCGGCGGCGCGGGCATCGTCATCCCGCGATGGTCGGCGTGGCCCGACATGGCATCGGCCGCGGGCGCCTTGCCGCCGATCGTCCAGTCGACCGGGCCGCTGGCCGTGCCGGTCAGCGTGCGGACCTCGCCGAGATAGCTTCCCCAGCCCTTGGCCCAGGGCAGCCCGGTGAGGATCAGGAAGAGCGCGAAGACCGATACCCAGATGCCGGCGGTGGCGTGGATGTCGCGCCAGAAGACCCGCTGCCCGCCGCTGAGTCGCGGATAGAGCAATCCAGCCAACCCTTTGCGCCCGCGCGGCCACCAGAGATAAACGCCGGTAAGGATCATCACGATCGCCCAGCAGGCGGCGATCTCGACCAGATAGCTGCCGACCGCCCCGGCGAGCAATTCGCCGTGGAGGTGAAAGATCACCCGCATCGGGCGCGTCTCCTCGGTCGCGACCTTGAGCACGGCGAGGCTATGCGGATCGACGTAGACCCGTTTGTCGGCGCCATGATCGGCGACGAGGATGCGGACGGCCTGATCGTCGCGCTCCGGCAGCACATATTTGCGCAGCGTCGACCCCGGCACCGCGCGGCGCGCGGCGGCGACCTGCGCGTCGGGTGACGCCACCGGGCCGTCGGTCGCGAGATGGTCATAGGGTCGGTCGAGCCACGCCTCGATCTGCGGGCGCCACAGATAGATCGAGCCGGTGAGCGCGAGCCAGATGACGAACGGGATGCAGAACAGCCCGGCATAGAAATGCCAGCGCCATACCGCATTGTACCAGCGGGTCCCGGGGGCGTGGACGCTCATAGCTTCACCCCCGCTTCGATCATGAAGGTGCGCTGCGGATAGGGGTGATAGACCCAGGCACGATCGTTGGTGAGATTGTTGACCCCGGCCGAGAGCCGGAAATGGTCGTTGATGTCGACATTGGCCTTTAGGTCCAGGGCGAAGAGTTCGGAGGTGTAGCCGTAATCGTCACCGCGATAGAAGCCGTCGAGATCGGTGTTGGGACGGCTGGCGTAGCGCACCCCGACCACCGCCTGAAGCGCGGGAGTCACGCGATAGCGCAAATTGCCGTTGAGCCGCCACCGCGGGATGCGCGGAAATTGCACGCCTTCGGATGCGCGGTCGGACGGGTTGCTGACCGTGATCGCATCGATCCACGCGCCATTGCCGTCGATATCCATCCCGCGGATTGGCCAGTCGCGCGTCTCGGCGATCAGCTCGAGGCCATATTGACGCGTCAGATCGATATTCTTGTAGCTGGAGGTCGACACCCCGTTCTGGTTGAAGCCGACGAACTGGAAGATCGTGTTGCGGACGCGCTGATAGAAAGCGCTGCCGGTCAAGGTCACCGGGCCGAAGCGATGGCGCAGCAGCAGATTGGCGTCCTTGCTCCGTTCCGGCTTGAGCTTCGGATCGAAGCTGTTGGGATTGAAGCTGCCGTCGCCGTTGAGCGAGCCTTGGAACAGCTCGCCGACCGTCGGGAAGCGCGTCGCCATCGCGAGGCTGAGCTCGGCGATCCACCCGCCCGCGAAGACATGCCGCAACGCGATCTTCGGGCTCCACGCATCGTCGCTGCGGCTGGCGTAAAGCTGCGTCACCGGCAGTCCGGTGAGCGGCCCGGCCTTGGCGATCGCGGTGATGCCGCCGTCATAGGCGCGCCACCGGTCGTAGCGGACGCCCAATGTCAGCCGGGTCGCATCGTCGAGCGCGATCGCATCTTCGGCGAAGCCGCCGATCATGGTGCTGCGTCCGAAGGTGCGGGTGCTGAGCCTTGGGGCGGTGCCGGTGCGCCAGTTGGTCGTCGCGAACACGCTCTGGTCGGTCTCGTAGCGATTGCCGTCGACGCCGAAGGCGATCGCGTGCCGCCCGATCGTGCGCGTGGCGATGAGATCGCCGGTGTACCAGCCGGTCGGCCCCTGATGCGTCCACTGGCCCGCGCCGTCCGCCAGCCCGGCGGCATAGCCGTTGGACTGGTAAGTGTCCTGCCGCGCGAAACGCAGCGTCGAGATGTTGAGCTGTACGTCGAACCCGGCGACCGGCGCCGCAATCTTCCCGCCGAGCAGATATTCGTTCTTGTAGGCCAGCCCCTGGCGGAAGCTGCTCGCGGCATTGAGCGTGTAGCCGTGCCCGCCGAAGCTGACGAGCCCGGTGGCGTCGCCGTAGAACGGCCGGCCCGCCGCATCGGTGATATAGCTTCTCGGGTTGAGCGTCTTTTCCTCGTTCCACCAATAAGCGAACAGCAATTCGCCGTGGACCGCGCCGGCGTCGTAACGCAGCTCGGCGCGCGCCTGATCCTGCCGGCTGTGCGTCAGCGAATAATCGCCGACCACCGGGGTCACCACCTTGGTGCCCGTCACCGGCATCAGCTTGGGGTCCACGACCGCGCCGCCGATCGGCGTGCCGGCCGACGGGTCGTTATAGGCCGATGCCGAATAGCCGAGCTGGTAGAATTGCATCGGCTGGCCCTGGTTGATCAGCCGCCGCGCGGAGACGCGCACGCCCCAGGCGCTGTCCTTGGGCTTCCACGCGAAGCCGCCCTCGGCCGACCAGCCCCACAGATCCTCGCGCGTCTTGAACTGATCATAGGGCTGGAAGAAATTCTGGAGGTTGACGAACAGCTCGGTCTTGTCGGGTGGGCGCGTCGTGATGTTGACGATCCCGCCCATCGAATTGCCGCCGTAACGGGCGGAATAAGGCCCGTAGACGATATCGAACTGCTGCACCTCATTGGGGCTGACGACGCCCCAGGCGGGCGGGAAATTGAACGAATTGCCGAGGAAGTTCGAGATCACGAACCCGTCGACCATCGCCAGCGTCCGCGCCGATTGCGTGCTGTGGGTGCCGCGGAAGCCCGGCACGGCATTATTGTCGCCGATGAACCGCGTGCGCACGAAGAAATCGGGCGCATATTTCATCAGATCCTCGACATTGGCGGCGTTGACCCCGGCGAATTGCTCGTCGCCGAGGCTGACCGACAGGCCGCGCGGCTCGATCGAGATCGGTTTCTGCGTCTGGCCGACGACAAGGATATCGTTGGCCGGGGCGGCATCGGCGGTCTGGGCATGCGCGGGGGCGACGAACACCCACGGCACGAGCGGCGCGCAGGCGAGCGCGCAAGTAAAACGAGACATGATAACCCTCTGATTTCGCGCAAAGAAAAACCGTCCGAAGCCGAGGCCCGGAACGGTATTTGCTCAGCGGATCGAGGGTGGTCCGGTGGAGGGCGGCGGCGGCGCGGCAAGGCCGCGGCCGATCGCAACCGCCAGGATCGCGCGAGGTAGCGAGGTCGCTGTTGCCGGCGCGGAGAGATCGAGGATCGGCGCCGACGGTCCGTCCAGCGCGACGGTCAGCCCGGAGAAGGTGCAGGGGTGGTCGTTGGCGCTTTTATCCGGCTTGTCCGACCCGGGATGCATCGCCTTGAGCGCGGCGGCGAGCACCGGCGACGCCGCCATCTCGACCGGGCCGGTCCCGCTGCAGATCGACATCTGCCACCCGCGGTCGGTTTCGACCGGCATCCAGCCTTGCGGGATCAGCACGCGCGCCAACAGGGCGCAGGCGATGATCGCCAGCATCCCGATCCGCGTTGATGCGCGTGCCGTGCGGAACCGTGCCGCCATGCGCGTGCCGATGAAGCAAAAGGCGGCGGGACTCAAGGCGTTCGATCACCGCGCCGGCGAGTGCGTCCAGCCGCGGGGGAGGGGGCCCGTAAATCTCTTGTGCTCCCGCGAAGGCGAGGACCCAAGGAGGGGAGACGACCACCCGGCCAGCGCCGGGGGGAAGGGGAAGCAACCTAACGCGCGATACCCTTCTCCTCGAGATCGTGGATCGGGTTCACTGCTCAGCCCTGCGCCAGCGGCGCGAGATATTCCGCGTCGGTCACCTTCTCCATCCAGGTCACCGGCGAGCCGTCGACCGATTCCTGGATGGCGATGTGGGTCATGCCCTCATGCGGGGTCGCGCCGTGCCAATGCTTGTGCTCGGCCGGGCACCACAGCACGTCGCCGGCGCGAAATTCGAGCTTCGGGCCGCCCTCGATCTGCGTCCAGCCGACGCCTTCGGTGACGATCAGCGTCTGCCCCGCGGGGTGCGAATGCCACGCGGTACGCGCGCCGGGCTCGAAGTGAACGATCGCGCCGCCGACGCGCGACGGTGCGGGGCGCTGAAATTGGCCGGTGATCGTGACCTTGCCGGTGAAATAGTCCGACGCGCCGTCGACGGTCTTGAGCTCTGCTTTCCGGGTGATGTCCATCGCGATCGTTCCTTTCTGCATCGGGGCAGCGACCGAACGAATTTAAGCCGTCGGGGCCACGCGGATTAGCGCCCTCGCGCGCAATGAACTGATGAGCTTGCCTCAACAAAGTGGTAACAAGCGCCATGCAGCTCAACCGAACCGATCTCGCGGATTTCCTCTATTTCCTCGCGATCGCGCGGCACCGCAGCTTCCGGCGTGCCGCGCTGGAGATGGGCGTCACGACCTCGGCGCTGAGCCATGCGATGACCGCGCTCGAAGCGCGGCGCGGCGTGCGATTGTTGAACAGGACCACGAGGAGCGTGACGCTGACCGCGGCGGGCGAGGAACTGCGCGCCTCGATCGAGCGGCCGCTGGAGGCGGTGGGGGAGGCGGCGGAGAACCTCAACCGGTTCCGCGATACGCCCGCGGGGCGCGTACGGATCAATGTCCTCGGCGATGCGGTGCCGCTGCTGCTCGATCCGGTGATGCCGGTATTCGTCGCGCGCTATCCCGAGGTGGAGGTGGACATCAGCGTCAGCAACCGGCTGATCGACGTCATCGCCGGCGGCTTCGACGCCGGTATCCGGTACGGTGGCACCGTGCCCGAGGACATGATCGCGCAGCGGCTTTCGCCCGACATCCGCTGGGTCGCGGCGGCGTCGCCCGATTATCTCGCGCGCTTCGGCACGCCGGCGACGCCGCAGGACCTGCACGCGCACCGCTGCATCGGCATCCGGCTCGGCAACGACCAGCTCTATCATTGGGAATTCGAGCGCGGCGAGGAGGCCGTCACGATCGCGGCACCCGGCCCGCTGACCGTCGACGAAAGCCCCGCTGCGATCGGTTTCGGCGTCAGCGGGATCGGCATCATCTATGGCGCGGAACCGGTTCTCGCGCGTTATCTCGACAGCGGCGCCCTGCGGATCGTGCTCGGCGACTGGGCGCCGATCGGCGGCGGTTTCCATGTTTATTATCCGGGGCGCCGGCAGGTGCCGACCGCGCTGCGTCTGCTGGTCGATCTCATCCGCGAGATGCGGCCGCTGGGCCGCGATATCAGGAAGGAAGAAGCTCGCGTTTCAGCAGCGGCTCCAGCCAGTCGATGAAGACTTCCAGGCGCCGCGTCACATTGTGACGATGGGGATAGAGCAGGGTGATCGTCATCGGCTCGGCGCGGTGCGCCGGCATGACCTCGACGAGATCCCCGGCGGCCAGATGATCCTTCACGTCATAGGCCGGGATCTGGATCAGCCCGAGCCCCACGAGGCAGCAGGCGATATAGGCCTCGGCGCTGTTGACGATGACATTGCCGGCCAGCGCGCGCGTATGGACACTGCCGTCGTCGCACCATTCCCAATCCTCAATGCGCCCGGTCGATGGAGACGCATAGCGAACCGCGCGGTGGCCGCCGAGCTCGTCCGGGTGGAGCGGGGTGCCGAATTCGGCGAGATAGGCCGGGCTGGCGACATTGATCAGCGGCAGATTCCCGATCGACCGCCCGATCAGGCCGGAATCCGCCAGCGGCCCCACCCGCACCACGCAGTCGATATTCTCCTGGACGAGGTTCACCGCGCGATCGGTCACCCCCAGGCTGATCTCGATATGCGGATAGCGCTGCAGGAAGGCGGGCAGCGCCGGCGCGACGATCAGTCGGCCGATCCGCCCCGGGACGTCGATCCGCAGCAAGCCGCTCGGCCCGGCGACGGTTTCGCGGAACAGCCCCTCGACATCCTCGATCTCGGCGATCACCCGCAGGCAGCGTTCGTGAAGCACGATCCCGTCCTGCGTGGGGGTGACGCGCCGCGTCGTCCGGTGGAGCAGCCGCGCGCCGAGCCGTGCCTCCAGTTCCTGGATCGCGGCGGAAACCGAGGAGCGCGGCATCCCGAGCAGATCCGCCGCGCGGGTGAAACTCGCGCATTCGACGACGCGCGCGAAGATGCGGAACAGGTCGATGCGATCCATCGGAACAGCCTATTGTTCGTTCGCCATGACATGTGATGTCAGAATGGTCGCCTTTATACCACCAATGCCGGCGCTAATCTGGCGGTGACGGAGCCGATCGCGGCTCCCGACCCCATAGGAGGCACGCGCATGACCGACCATAAAATCAACGGCAAAACCATTCTCATCGCTGGGGGCGCCAAGAATCTCGGCGGCCTGATCGCCACGGATCTTGCGGGTCATGGCGCCAGGGCGGTCGCGATCCACTATAACAGCGCGTCGACGGCGGCGGACGCCGAGCGCACCGTGGCCGCGATCCGCGCGGCGGGCGCCGAAGCGCACAGCTTTCAGGCGGATCTCACCACCGCGGGGGCGATGGAGCGCCTGTTCGCCGATGCCAAGGCGGCGATGGGCGGCATCGATATCGCGATCAACACGGTCGGCAAGGTCCTCAAAAAGCCGATGATCGAGATATCCGAGGCCGAATATGACGGCATGACCGCGGTCAATTCCAAGACCGCCTTCTTCTTCCTCAAGGAGGCCGGCAAGCACCTCAACGACAATGGCAAGGTGCTGACGGTGGTGACCTCGCTGCTCGGCGCCTACACCCCTTTCTATGCCGCTTATGCGGGGACCAAGGCGCCGGTCGAGCATTTCACCCGCGCCGCTTCGAAGGAATTCGGCGCGCGCGGCATTTCGGTGACGGCGATCGGCCCCGGGCCGATGGACACGCCCTTCTTCTATCCGGCCGAGGGCGCCGACGCGGTCGCCTATCACAAGACCGCGGCGGCGCTGTCGGCATTCTCGAAGACCGGGCTGACCGATATCGAGGACATCGTTCCCTATATCCGCTTCATGGTCTCCGACGGCTGGTGGATGACCGGGCAGACTATCCTTGTGAACGGCGGCTATACGACCAAATAGGCCGGCTCGCACCGCCTCCTCGCGCATCGCGTGAGGCGGCGGCAAGCGCCGACGATCGATCGCGATCGGGAACATCACCCGATATCGTGCGTTTCCCGAAACGATCGCGTGAGTCGCATTCCGGCGGCCGCGTCGACGCGAGCGACAGAAGAGCCGACGCCTCCCGCACGAGCGGAGGCAGCCGACCCCGGCGTCCGGCGCCTACTGGCTGGCATGAACCGCACGACCTCAAACGACGGGCCGACCGGTCCGCGCGAAGGGCGCGCCCCGACAGACCGATCAACCGTGCCCCGAGGCCGGTCGACGACCCCGATAGCGCGGAAGTTCGACACGATCTTGAGGAGGTTGTGATGGATAAACGATTCGCAAGCGGGACGGAGGCGATCGGTCGGACGCCCGCTGAGCCCGGCGAGATCTCGGTCGAGCCCGAAGATGAACCGTTCAACGAACGCGCGACCGACCATTGGCCGGCGATCGGGCTGAAGGCCGGTGCCGCAGCGTTGCTCGGCATCGCGCTGATCGCCTGGCCGGCGATGACGGTTGCCGTATTGGTCGCGGTCTTCGCGGCTTATTGTTTCGCCGATGCGCTCTTCTCGGTCATCCTTGCGACGCATCACGCGCGGATCGGCTCCGGCTGGCTGGCGCTCGGCGCGGTCGGCCTGATCGACGCGATCACCGGCATCGTCGCGCTTGCCCGCCCCGCGGCAACGGTCGACGCATTGCTCACGATGGTCACCGCCTGGGCGATCATCGTCGGGCTGGCGACGATATTCGGCGCAGGGCAGCTCAGGCCGGATCATGGACGCGGCTGGCTGATCGGCAGCGGGCTGGCCATCTTCTTCGCCGGCGTTCTTCTCGGCATCGGCCCGGCGCTGGGTTTCGAGGTGGTCAAATCGTTCCTCGCCGTCGGGCTGCTCGTGTCCGGCGCCTTTCTGTTCGCGCTGGCCTATCAGCTGCGTCTGCATCGGGGCGATCATCACCACGCGCAACGCCCGGCGTGGCGCGCGGCGACGAGCCACGGCGAGTGGCGATGACGGTTGCGGCGGGGCTGCGCGGGTAGTTGATGGATACGTGGCGGACGATGAGCCGGCCGAGCTCGCTTCAATGGCGCTCGGTGAATTGTGCTGTCTGCTGGATGTTCTGGTGCGCTTACAGGACTCGACTTTGGTCGATAAAATATTGATATTTCTGCGACTTAAGTCGCAGCAAAAGGCCGTGGTCCCACCCTGGTCCACTGCAAAAATCGGTCCGTTTTTCGGCATCGAACCGGCGACGGGGTGGCGGACTCGAACTGGACTCTGCACCGATTCGAAGGGGCGAGTTTGACGCCTTTTGGGCCGGTCCCAGAATGGCGGCTCAACGGCCATATCTCGCCGAGTCAGCCTAGTTCGGCGAACGCGGTGTCCAAACGATCGAGCCGCGCAGCGATTGCAGTTCGGATGCTGTCGTGGATCTCATCAGCGAAATCGCCGGGCATCGCCGATCGGGCAGCATCGGGGGCGCGCTCTGCTTTCTCCCGGACGCCCGCGATCACTTGCTTGATGAGCGTGGGCCCGAGCCCCGCGATCTTGGCCGTCTGCACGAAATGTCGACCTGAAACCTCGTCGACACGATAGTGGCGGCTCTTTCCTGCCGACATTGCGAGGCGGAAGCTGCGAGCATTCAGCTGGTTGCGATCGACGGCGCTTTGCACCGACAGCACGTCGTACATCGGGGTCAGCTTGATCCCGCCGCGCGGTCGCAGAAATATGCTGAAATTCTTGGCGTGGCCGTCCGTCGCCCCGATCAGCCAGAAGATTATCTGGCTGGCCAGGAAATTCATCTGATCGCCCGATGGTTCGTCGCTGGCGCCGAGCAAACGGATAATATCTGCCGCCGCGGGGCCGCCTTCGCTTTGATATTTCTGGGTAGAAGGCACGCCAAGTGCCTGGCAGCAATCCTCCTGCGGTACGCGCAGGAGCTTGCCGTCATTCCGCCACAGGCGGTCGAAGCGCTCGACGACAAGGACGCGGCGCGTACCGAAGTTAGCGATCTCGGTGCGCGCGACGGGCAAGCCGAATGCTGCGAGGAGCGTAAGGCAATAGTGCTCGTTATCCACACTGGCCGTCATGTCGATCATGCCGGTCGACGTCGGTATCTCGCCGAGCTGGGGTTTCAGGATATGCGTCGTCGGCGTGGCGCCGATCGGTCGCATCCATTTCCCCTTGTAGCGCAGGAGAGCGGTTTTTTCCTGGGCGCCGGCAATCGAGATCCGGAATTCCTGTTCGGGATCGATGCCGAGTGGCGTGCCCTTGAGATCGGCGAGAAGCTGGTCGATGTCGCCGTCGTCGAGGGGCTCGGCATGAATTTCGCCGCTCGCGTCGACGCTTTCGCCATCGGGCAAGAACTGCATGGCGCCGACGCAATCGCGGCCGATCCGGGCCAGCAGGCTGTAAGGATCAACGCCTTCGGCACCTGTCCGCTCGGCGATGCGCCTGCGAATGTTGGCGCTGTCCGGAAGCAAATTGTCGAAAACCGCGATGACGGGCGCGCCGCGATAGGCGGTTTTGCGGAGTGGCAAGGACAAGGAGGCGGCGAAAGCATGGTCCCAGTCGAGCCAGCTTCCGTCATATTGAAACGACACCGCGCCGCTTGGTTCTTTCTCGAACCGGCCGACCAGACGATTGTTGATCAACACGTTCAGAGGGACGTGAGTCTTGTGGCGTGGCATGTCAGAAGATCTCGCTGATGTCCTTGCCGCCCTTGCTGCGCGGGCCGAGTTGAAGGTCCATGTCGAGAGCGGCAATGATGGCGAAGAGGGTATCCATGCGCGTTCCGTCATGACCATTCTCGATCCGTGAGACCGTCTTCTGGCCGGTGCCGACACGGTCGGCGAGCGCCTGTTGGGTCAAGCCGCTACGCGCGCGGGCGTTGCGGATGACAACGCCGAGTTGTTTCGGAGTGCGGATCAGTTGGGCCATAGCGCCACCTTTCCTGACCCCTATGCCCTAAAAGACATAATCTTGCAATATACCCCATAAGGTATATCCTTTGTTTATGTCCTGTAGGGGATAACTGTAGATCGGTGTGGAAGCGGAATCCTTCGCGCTTCCGCCACAAGTGATTGATATTCCTATAGAAACAGGCGGCATCTCGGGGTCCTGATCGGCGCCGATCTAAACCCCAATCGTTTCTCGACTTTCAAGCATTTCCAACGACTTATCCCTGCTTTGGCGGGGTGGCATTTCGATGCTGATCCACACGACTTTGGCGCGATTCCGCACATGGGGTGTCGTATTTGCAATATCTGAACGACGGAAGTGTGATGATCCCGATCGAAGCAAATAGGGACGTCAAGGCATCGCTCGTAGACGCGGCGCTGAAGCGGACTACTGGCCACGTGCACTCCGATGATCGCGGCGCGGTGCGCGCAAGCGAAGCTTGGGCTAGCTGCCCGATCTTCGTTCCGCCGAGAAATCATGGTCATACGCCTCTCGCGAAAGGAAGCGACTGAACGCTGATAAGAGGGATGCGGCGAAAGGCTCTCTCACGCGCCGGACGCGCTTGATTCCGTAGCTAAACCTGCCCTTCTCATACGCGCCATGGCGCTTTATGATCGCACCAGGCGCTGCTGGAGGCAAGAGATAGGTGGCGAGTTCCTTGACTCGTTTATCGCCGCCTGAACCTCGACCCCCCTCAATTTTTGCGGCGATCCGTTTGAACCTTGTGCGCATCTTTGTCGCGCGGTTGTCCCACGATACGCTTGAGAATGCAGCGCTAGGCGCCTCCGCGCAGGTGTCGATTTCGCACGCGCCATCTGTGCGCAGGACTACGAGGTCAAGCACATCGAGGGCCACGGGCGTGGCCTTGGTGAACTCCACGAACCCCATTTGACGTCCACCGCCCGCGAGTCGGTCAAGCGTAAAGCCGAGGCCATGCTTCACCTCCGGCGGTCGGCCATCTTTTCCGACGTTAATCGGCGCGAGGACCGCTACCTTGAAATTGTCTTCGTAAGCGCGTTCGCCGCTGGAGCGCACCATCAAATCGCATGGTTGCCCGATCAACACCCACAGCTTCAAACTGTCGCCGGTTCCGACTTCGAATATGTCGCCATTACGGAGCGGATCCCGAAACTGGTTAATCAGCGATCCGGGCTCGTACAGTTCTTCAGCGCGAAGCAGAGCGAGCCGCGCTTGAGCGTCGTCCGATAAGCCGCGACCAACATCGGCGACCCTTTTTACGGTGCGCGCCGTATCCAGGAATTCGGCCAACCGATCCTGGTTCAAAAGCTCCGTTTTCACCTTGTCGCGTTGGATGATCGAATAAAGCCGGATCAGAGTATCGAGTTCACTCACGCCCTCGCCTTCTGACGAATTGGCAATCACATGCTCGAAATCGACCGGATCGAGGTTTTTGAACTTCTCCAACGTCTGCCCAAACGCAGTCTCAAAAGCGTGCAGCGCGCTATTCTTCATGCGTTCGGCGTAGACGTTGACGACTGTACGATAAACTGCGCCGTAAAATGCGTCGCCATCGCTCAAGTTCTGCTTGGAAATCGGCATGAAAAGCTCAAGGTCAAGGCTCTTCTGTTCAGAGAGTTCTCTCCACCTCGAAACCTCTGCGCCCTTGTCGAGAGTATGAGATAGAAGTCCGCAAAACCACTTTGCGCCAAAAGCAGTTCTGTCCTGCTGGGCAAGGTTGGAGATGATCGCGGTTCCTTCACCGTGTGTTCCAAGTTGCTGATCGAAAAGAAATAGCGTGCGCGCGGAAGTGCTGCATTCAGCTAGAAGTTCGTCGCGTTTCGTCTCCCATTTCGCAGGCGTGAGATATTCGACAGGAAATTCTGCCGGCATAAGATGATCAAACAGGCGTTGGGCGATGGTGTCTGCTGCCTCTTCATCGAATTGCGCCAGCGTTGCAGCAAGGTCGTCGCGTTTGTTGCTATCAAATCTGCTTAGGATCGCGTCGATCTGTTCGTAGAGACTGCCGTTAGCATCGCTCAAGTCGATATCTGGAAAGAAGCTGGCGACGGCGTTCTGGGCCTCGGCATTGTCGCCGACCGCCTTCGTGACAAGTGCCGCGTCAAGCGGCCGGTCAAGCCGATCGTCGACCAGAACAACCTTGGCAATATTCAACTCGCTGAACAGGACTAACATGCGCTCGTTGACCGAAGAGCCTACCTCTTCGGCCACCGTTCCCGGCTGATTAGTCACATCGTTTGCGGCAATGGCCGTCAGCGCGCCAGCCACTTCCATTTGAGCAGCTGCCCCTCCCAATGAGCCCTCTTGATCAGCCACGGCTGATGCTCGTCAGGTCAAGCTCGAAGATGTGGCGACGCCCCTCGGAATTGCGATTGGGCAAGAGGGAAATCGTTCCGCCGAACGATTCCATGATCTGCGCAGCGATAAACAATCCCAATCCCCTCCCTTGTTTTTTTGGCTTGAGCGTGATGAACGGCTCAAACAGCGCGTCTTCCACCGATCGATCGACACCCGGCCCATTGTCGGAAATACGTAAGCGGTAGGGTTCGTAGTCGATCGCGATCTCCGGCTTAAAGGCCGGATCCCTCTCGAGCTTTTCCTTTAACCAATATTCGGCGTTCAGTATAAGATTATCAATCACCTGAAGCATGCGGCCTCGGTTAATTTCAATATCGAAATCGCTCCCCGTCAAAGCTATTTTGCACTCAAATTGACTTGTTTCCCATCGCGACCGAAAATGATCACGCACCTCTTTTAGCAAGCCGCTCATCTCGATCGTTTCAAGGCTGTCGCGTTGATACCGAAGCGAAGGGCTGAGGTGGGCGACTAGGGCGCGTAAAACCGAGACCGTTGACGTTACATCTCGCGCAAACTGAATTAGATCGCGGTTCTGTGGTCGCGTGGCCTGCGCCTTCTTGGTGGCGCTCGACGCTTGGAGCATCAGGCGATCGGTCTGGTTATACACCTCATGAGTAAGCGCCTCGGCGAGCATGCCGAGGCCAGCGAGCTCAGTGAAGTCGGCTAGCTGATCGGTCAGCACGTCGAGTCGCGGCGCAAGCGTCGCAACAAGATTAGCGAGTATCCGGGCTTGGCCCGTATAGTCATCCAGTTCCGCAAACAAAGCCGTGGACGCATCCAGGGCCGCTTGAGCTTCGCCCAACAGCTCTGACACCTCACGTTCCGCAGCGCTTGTGAAAATTGGCGCTTTGCTAATTCTATTAGTAACTTCCTTAAGGCGTGCGCGCGTGGAATCAGTATTTCTTCTTAAAGATGCCGATTTTTCCGAATATGAAGCTAGTTGCTCGGCGACGTTTCCCGCGTCGGCAACAGCTTTCACGCTTCCCTCGAACTTATGATCTTCGTCTTTCAGCGCGCTTTTATACTCATTGAGAGTGCGTCTAATTAATTCATAAATATTTCCAACAACTCTTGACACTTGAGTCACTAGGCGCTGGAAGTTTTGCGACCAGGGGTTCGATACGAATCCTTCTCGGTCGGTCTTTTCTTTAAGATGATTATTATCGGCTTCGGATATGAGAACGAAACCAAGAACATTGTCTGGCCGTAAGCTATAATAGGATCCGGCGCTCGTCCAACCGGCTCCCAACCTGAGCCAGTCTTGGCCGTTGATGCCATAAGGTTTGATACCGAAGCCATCGCGAAATATCTTGATGCCGGCTTGCTGTTTCACGATTTGCCGAATCTCGGTGGCGTTGGTCAACCCTCCAAGCTTCGCCCCCGCCTCGTCCGCTCTGAGCAAGAAGTCGTCAATTTCACCGGTGAAGGGGCCGGGATCAGCTGGTACGCGTCTGAGAGGATCGCTTGGATCAAAAATTGTGTCTACATCGCCAAGATCGGATAAGGAGATGCTATAATCAAAGTCTACGAAGTGTGTTTTGTCTCTGCTCGGATGAAGCAAAGATGCGGCAGATTTCTTCTTAAGGAAATCGAAGAACGCTTTCCCGTTATCGGGAGCAATCCATCTGTCATAGAAATCGGAATCGTTGCCTCGGAGCTTCGCGAGGCGGATGCTGCCGTTAAGGCTGAGCTGTCCCGCTTCAAAGTTGAAGCGGAAGCGTCCAACAGCAGCCCGGCGCACCTTCTCTGAAACTTGACCAAGATCGATCGGTCTGCCGTTGATCTTCAGCGTCACTAAAAACGGTCTCGCCTCCGGGAAAGGCGAGATAATCTGCGACAAGTCCGCGATCAGCTGATCAGCGGCTGAACCTTCCCAGACATTGGGGTTTCGCAAGCCGGAGATGATTAGCTCAGTTCCCTTTGCGCGACCTGGCGCCGGTGCGCTGCCGATCGATACGGGAACATCGCTCAAGCTTCGGTCATCAGAAAAGGCGGCCCACGAAAAAGACACCTGTAAGGTATCATCGCTCCCGGCCTTGCGGGTTATCATGTCGAGATTCTGGCCGAGTTTCTGCGTGCTAAGGCGCCCAAGCCCCTTGTCACCCAACGGCGTGCGGCCTTTTGGCGTTCGCTTGCCGCCCGCTTTCATTTTGCGCTTCGCTGAAAGCGAGATCATTAGCCAACCATTGCGGATCTCGTCTTCGTTCATGCCGAGGCCGTCATCTTCGATGGTTACGTAGCCCTTGGCGCCATCAATATTGGTCGTGCCGAGTGGTGGTGGGTCGTTGGTGCTGACGACAACATTCGCGAACGTCGCGTCAGCGTCGTAAGCGTTTTTGACGAGCTCGACGATGGCGGTCACTTCGTCAGACACCAGCTCTTCGCCGAGTTGGCGCACGACCGCGGCACTGATGTCGAAATGAGGTGATGTGTCAGCCATGCTAGCGCTCTAGCTTACGGACGAGTAGGATTCTTTCCTCGCGCATGGTGGGTGAACTGGCATTGCGACCTGGCATTCGCTTGTGGTGGATCTTACGTGTCAACGTCTTCAAAACCGTGCAGACGTGGGTGGAAAGCATCTCGCTCAATATGAGGTCGGTGGGTACTTGGCGGCCGCCAATGCTCCGATTGCCCACCGTCCAGACCATATAACCATTAGGCTTTGTCAGCTTGGTAATGCTGTCAAGGCTCGCTGCAAAATCAGTGTAGAAGCGCAGAAGTCGTGCGCGGCCACCGGCAGGTACGGCTGGTAAGTTTCCCGCGCAATTGCGTAAGGCCGGGGAACTATCGAGCAAGCGTTCTTCGCTCCAACTCTTATCGTGAATCCAGCCGCCCAGGCTCCGCCGGTCGATTTCTTGGGTGGTTCTCAGCGTTTCAATATCTGCCGCAGAATCGATGTCTCGATAGTCGATCCAATTAAGCGGCAGGTAGGAATGCTGGCCGTAGGTAACCGTGGTCATGTTATCGCCGTAGGGCGGCGAAGTCATGACAAGATCGAACGATCGAGAGTTCCAGCTTGCTGAAAGATCGCGGGTGTCACCGATTTTCACTTCCGTCTCGGCGCGGTATTTCTTCGCTTTTAATTGCGCGCGCGCGTGCAGCTGGATACGAAAATCGGCAAAGCTCTCGGCATTGATCGCGCCGATCTCTCCGAACAGTTTGATCGGGGACAGGATGCGCTTGGTAATTTCCTCCACAGGGCGGGCGTGAAGTTTGTAAGTTGAAGTGCGATCGTTGCTGGTCAGGCGGACCGTTTCCGCCAGTGTCACCCAAAGAAAGCGTCGGACCCAAAGATCTGGCTGGCGGCGGATTGCGCGGCGCAACCGCGAGAGCTCAACGCTCACCACGTCATGGAACCACTTTTGACGGTTGGGCAGAGTGCAATCGATTGTCGTCTGGCAATCGCCGGTTGCTTCTCGAACGACCTGGTCAACGATCGCGCCGATCGCGGATTCGACGACTCGTGCGGTGCGAACGCGGCTAATCAGGACCGCGAGCGGATTCACGTCATTTCCGTAGACGCCAAGCCCAAAATGCATGCCCGACACCAGCGAGGTTCCGGAGCCGACAAACGGATCATAGAGCGATTGGATTGATGGTTTTGCTTCAAGGATCGAGGCAAGCAGTCGCCGTTGTACGAGCGGCACCATCATGGCAGGGTATTGAAAAATGCAATGAGCGCTGTCTCGCCGATCACGATCCTTTGGCGACCAGAAGTCGTCATCGGATGCCCGCTCGTCGATAAGCGTCAGCAGGCGGCGGTCGATCGCTTCAGCCCCCTGAGGCTCGGTCGCCGAATTGCTGTCGTGATGAGTGATAACATCGCCAAAAGGCGGAAGGTAATTCATCGCGCGACGCCCCGAGACACTAAACGGGGTGCCCTGGCAGCCATTGTCGATGCTGGAATGCCCGTTGCAGTCATTGCCCCCGCGTTTTCCGTTCTTGTAGCAACAAAAGCTAGACTGTGAAGGTCAAATTTGAACTACTTTGAAAGCATCGTCTCGTCCAATCGCTCGCCTGCCGCCCCTTGCCGCTGGCGGCGTTGAATTTGCCGGACGGTGGCTTGCCGCCCGCCCGGTTCCGATCTTACATGGGATCGCGGCGCCAAAAATCGGCCGAGCGCCGCCGTGCCGCCATCGGCGGTTGCGTGATTCTTATCCGCACAGGCTTGATGGCCCCTGTGCGCGGTTCGAACCGTTGCGGCTCATAGCGCTATGACCTGGACCGGCATCCGGCCCCGCGAAACCATCGCGTCGAACCTATTTCCCCGCCCGCGGCATGCCGCGGGCTCCTCGCGGCCGCTTTCGCTGCAAATAGCTCCGCCGCTCCGGTCCGCCGCTGGCGCTTCGGCCCTGACGGGTTCGCGCGCCCGGCTTCTGCCGGCCTTTCGGTCGCGCCTGTCGCCCGAACGGTTCGGGCGCGCATGTAAGGAGACCAACAATGGCTGCCATCGGTTATGTCACCCGCAACGGCGAGGGCTTCAAGGGTCAGATCAAGACGCTCTCGATCCGCACCGACGTTGAGATCGTGCCCAACAATCGGCGCACTAACGACGTCCAGCCCCACTATCGTGTCCTCGCGGGCGGCGTCGAGATCGGTGCCGGTTGGCTCCGCCAGAGCGAAACGACTGGCAACACCTATGTGTCGCTGAGCCTTGCGGCCCCCGAATTCGGGCCGCGCCGGCTCTATGCCAACCTCGGTCGCGCGGCGGGGCAGGAGGATGACGATACCTTCGCCATCATTTGGAACGCGCTCGATTGAGCGCCTGCGCTGCGCCCGCCACTGACGGGCGCAGCGCTTCGCTTTTCATTGCCTCAGAGCAGCAAATCGCTAGGATTCCAGCGCGATGAAGACCGATCTCGACCATCTTCCCAGCCGCAAGCAACGCGACCTTCAGCGTATTCTCGAGGTGATCTTCGCCGAGTTCGAGCAAGCGACCAAACTGTCCACCGCGAAGTGGAAGAAGCACGGCCGCATCGTCAAGATTATCCTCTATGGAAGCCACGCGCGCGGCGACTGGGTCGCGGATAATGCCAGCGGTTATTATTCCGATTACGACATTCTCGTCGTCGTCGATGACGAACGTTTCCTCGGTCCCGAGATCGACCTGTGGGGCAAGATCGACGACACTTTGATCCGCGATTACGCGATCATGAAGCGCCTGTCGGCCGAGACCAGCGTCATTGCGCATACGATGCAGGACGTGAACTTCCAGCTCTCGCGCGGCCGGCCGTTCTTCATCGATATCGTTCGCGACGGCATCGAACTCTACGCGATGGACGATCGCTCGTTCGACACGCCGGCGGTATTGTCGCCGGAGATCGCGCTCGAGGAAGTGAAGACGCACTACAAGCAATGGTTTAAGAGCGCGAACGGGTTTCTCATTGCCGGGAAGTTCATGATTACGCAGGGGTTCAACAACCACGCGGCGTTCAATCTGCATCAAGCCGTCGAACACTTCTACCATACAACGATGCTCGTCCTGACCCTCTACTCGCCCAAATCGCACAACATCAAATTCCTCCGCGAGCGCTCGGAGGACGTCGCGCGCGACCTGATCGACATCTGGCCGCGCAACACCAAGTTCGGCAATCGCTGCTGGGAGCTATTGCGTCAGGCGTACGTGAAGGCGCGCTATTCGCCCCATTACAAGATCACCGGCCCTGAACTGGCGTGGCTCGTCGAGCGCATCGAACTGCTGCAGAGCGAGGTCAAACGCATCGCCGAGGAGCGTATCGCGCGCGGCTGACGCCGGGCTCAACCGGCTATCCCTCAAGACCGCAAACACATCGTCTTCTGACAGCGCTGCAACCGCTTCAATCACGGGCGTTGGGAAGGGGCTCTTCTCGAAGTCGTCCGAGTATGGCGGCCGGCGGCGCTGCTCTCAAGGCCCGCGGGTACCCCCCAATTTGCTGCGCAAATCGGTTCCCCCCGCGTCCGCTTCGCGGCGCCTGCGCTTCGCTCCGGCGGCCCTGACAGCCACGCCGCCGACCGCCGTCGACTGAGGGTCTTCAAGCACGAAGACGCGAGCGACGGAGAGATATCATGGCTATGGTTCAACCGGTTTCGGTGGCGTCGGATCGCGTGATGGCGACGCTGGTGGCAGGGCTCACGCTGGAGTTCGGGAGCAGCGCGGCGGAGGCTTTGGCGGATCGTTTTCTGGCCGCAGAAGAGTGCGATTTTCACTGGGATGCGCGCCGCGAAGCGCGCTGGCTCGGGGCCTGGACGAGCGAGATCGAGGACGATTTCGAGCTCGACCGGATCGCGATCCTGGGCCGTTTAGGTCGGCGCTGGTTCGTCGCGGTGTGCATCGTCGATGGCGATGAAATGCCGCACGGAATGATGGGCCGGCGCACTTTTGGCAGCCGAAAGGCAGCGCTGACAGCGTTCGCTAGCTGCCATTGAACGGTACTCGAAAGGCCGGGATCGCGGGCGTCATCTGGCGCTGCGTCCCGGCCTTTTTCATGTGGGGCTGCTTGGAGGGAGCGGGGGAGGAAAAAGGGAAATGTGTGCTGGGGAGGGGGATGGCGCGTATGGCAAGATAGAAAGCTATGCCTCCACGATCGTCGGCATGCGAGGTCTGCACAGCGTTTGCGATGGAGGCATCCGTGCACCGATACCTCCACCGCTAGCGGGATGGAGTTTAGCTCTTTGTTTTCATGATGTTATTGTGCCAGCGAGCGGAGGCCCTTGAAGGCGGTCCAACGCTTCCCCTTATCCGTCGCCAAAAAAACGACGATCGGGGATAAGCCGACATGGCCGGTGATGACGATTTCCAACTCTGGCTTGGCAGGATCTCGAACGACCGGCCGCTGCGTCACCAGTTGCGCATCGCCGGTAATCGCGCCGGCAGGAAGTTGGGTGGGGGTGGCGAGCGGCGCTTCACCGGTGTCCGGATCGGGCGCGGAGCAGGGGTTGGCCGCGTGCTGTCGACCCGCGATCGTTCGCCCGGCTTTCGCGCACGTCGGATCATCGTCAAGGCTCGCATCGTCAAACTTGGTGGCAAGGGGATGGGCGCGGCCCGCGCGCACCTGCGCTATCTTCAGCGTGATGGCGTCACCCGCGAGGGTGAGCGCGGCGCACTCTACGGCACCGATCACGATATCGCCGACGGGCGCGCGTTCCACGAACGCCAGGCCGGCGATCGCCATCAGTTCCGTTTCATCGTCTCACCCGAAGATGGCGCAGCCTATGACGATCTGAAGTCGCTCACCCGCCGGCTGATGATGCAGATCGAGCATGACCTTGGCACGAAGCTCGACTGGGTGGCGGTCGATCACTTCAACACCGGCCATCCCCACACCCACATCATCGTCCGGGGGAAAGACGAACGCGGCAAGGATCTCGTCATTGCCCGCGATTATCTCAGCCATGGGTTGCGCGAGCGCGCCGCCGAACTGGTCAACCTCGACCTTGGCCCACGTACCGATGCCGAGATCGACGCGGCCTGCCGCAATGAGATCGACCAGCATCGCTTCACTGGCATCGACCGCCGCCTGCTCCGCTCGATCGATGAAGATGGACTCGTGCGCGCCGTGCATCGCGATCCAGCCGAGCAGTCGCTGCGCGCCGGGCGGCTGCGCGCACTGGCGCAGCTTGGCCTTGCGAGTGAGGAGCGACCCGGCAGTTGGACGCTCGACAGCAATCTCGAACCGATCCTGTGCCGGATGGGTGAGCAGGGCGATATCATCCGCACGATGCAGCGCGCGATGAGCGACGGGCATCTCGCCCGTTCACCCGCCGACTATGCGATCCATGATCCGCGTGAGGGCGATGCACCGCCCCTCGTCGGCCGGGTGGTCGAGCGCGGCATCGCTGACGAACATGCCGACCGCCATTATCTGATCGTCGATGCGACCGACGGCCGGCTCCATTATGTCGGGATCGGATCAGACGCTGAGGCTATTCCCGACAATGGCATCGTCCGCATCACCGGGCGGCCGGTCGCCGCGCGCGGGGTCGATCGCACCGTGGCTGCGGTCGCCGCCGCCAATGACGGGCGATATGATGTCGACGCGCACCTCCGGCATGACCCCACGGCAACAGCGGCCTTCGCCGAGCGCCATCTTCGCCGGCTTGAGGCGATCCGGCGCGCGACCGGGGGCGTAACCCGCGAACCCGATGGCACCTGGGTCATCGCCCCCGATCATCTCGAACGCGCCGAAGCCTATGAGCGCAGTGTTGCCGACCGGAGCCCGGTGATCATCGATACGCTGTCCAGCAAACCGCTTGAGCAGCTTATTGGTCATGATGGCGCGACCTGGCTTGATCGCGAACTGACCAGCGACCAGCCCACGGAATTGCAGCGCGGGTTCGGTGCCGAGGTGCGCAAAGCGCTCGATGCCCGCGTCCGCTGGCTTGCCGCGCAACAGCTCATCACGATCGAAGGTGGCGCGGCCCGGTTCGACACGGGGCTCACCGACGCGCTGGAGCAACGCGAGCTGCGGCGGACCGCGGCGCAGCTGAGTGGCGAGCTTGGCTTGAAATTCGCGGAGTCCAAATCCGGTGACCGGATCGAGGGCAAGGTGACGCGGGCGCTGGAGATCGGCGAAAAGCGCTACGCATTGATCGAGAAAACGCGCGAGTTCACGCTTGTGCCGTGGCGCCCGGTTCTCGAGCGCGCGATCGGCAAGCAGGTATCGGGGATAGCGCGCGGCGATTCGACCGACTGGCAGATCGGACGCTCGCGCGGGCTTTCGATCGGTAGTATCTGAAATCTGGCGCTCTGTGTCGCTCCGCTGCGTCGCGGCGCGTCTCAACCGTAATTTTTCGAGCCCCCGTATCGTGGGATGATCCCGGCCTATCGATCATCAGGCAACGGGCGTCAGCTCCATGAACACGCGCAGGATCCGGCATCAGTTCTATCTTCCCGATGATCTGTCGCGCCGGCTCGACATGCTGGCCGCGGCGCCGGGCGCTTCGAAAACCGCGATCCTCACCGATGCCCTCAAGGACTGGCTCGATCGCAAAGCAGGGAACGAACTCGATCAGCGGTTCGGTCCCCGTCTTGATCGGCAGAGCCGGATATCCGCCCGGATCGAGCGCAAGCTCGATGCGGTTACTGAGCTGGTTGGTGTGTTCGTGCAGCACCAGCTGACGTTGGTGGCTCATCAGCCGACGTTTGACGAGCCGACCGCGCTGAGTGGCCGTCAGCGCTATGCGGCGCTGCTCGATCTGGTCGAGCAACGGATTGCAAAGGGCGGGGTGATCGCACGCCTCATGCCGCCGTCCGGCGAAGACGCGAAGCGATGAGCGTGCCGATGTCGCCCCCATTTTTAACGCAAACCAGCGCCAGGAGGACAACATGATCGACGGACCAGGCCGCATCCTTCGTCTCCCCGCCGTAGTCGACCGTACCGGACTCAGCCGATCGACCATCTACCGAAAAATGGACGAGGGGACCTTCCCGAGGAATATTCGCATCGCGGGGCGCTGCAGCGGGTGGCGTGAGGCCGCCATCGACGAATGGGTGCGCGCGCCGATGCTCTATCGCGCTCATGAATGAAAGTCGCGAAGGCTGTTCCTACAGCCCTTCGCCAGTGAAAGGTCGCGGCGGAAATGGACATTCCCGGCGGGTGGGAATTGCGGCTTGATATGAGCGGGAGGAGCTTGGTCGGCCGATGGCGATCCTGCTGCTTTGCGCCTCATCTCGGCCGTTCGTCTGGCCCGAAACTGATCCCGAAAGCCGACATTCGCTCACGTCGGCACGGTCGTCATATCGACAGACAGACTGGCTGCTGATTTTCAGAGACCTGTACAAACGGGGCGCTGCGGCTCGGACAGTAACTTCGACAATTGACCGTGATTGTCCCGCAACCATGCCGTGTAGGTCGCAGCGAATGGTGTGGCGAGCTGGTCCACGGCGCTCGCCAGCCAGTTCTTATACTCGTCGAGCGGCAGACACATGGCGGACATGAGCGCGGCCGGCTTGTCCCATTCACTCAGTGATCCAAGCTGGGTCTTGAGGGCACGAAAGAAGGGGCGATCGGCCGCTATGCCACGAAGGAAGAACTGGGCGCGGCGCTCGATGATGCTCCTGCCGAAATCGTATCCGTTCCAGTCGCGTAGCAAGACCGGCAGCGTCCCATCGACAAAAAGATTGAGCAGCCAGGCTCGGACATAGGCGAGGTCCGCGAACGGGGGCAGGGCCAATAGCTCAAGCACCCGCTTCTTGACCGCATCGGCTGCGAAGTCGGCCTGTTTGGACGCGGCGTTGAGCACTAGGCAGAATTCCCGCGGGACATAGTAGAGGAGGTCAGCGTGTTTCTCGATGAGGTTCATCGCATCGATGTCGGGGAGAAACCGCAGGGCACGCAGGATTCCCTTGAACACAGAGAGATCGATCTCCTTCTTGTCCCCGATCGTATCCAGCCGTTGCTGCAGGATCGACGAGGTCAGGAACGGGTTAGAGATTGCATCGTCGTCAATCGGCTCGTCGTCATCGCCATAGCTAAGCGAGATGAAGGCCTGCATCTTCTCCAGTTCGACTGAGGTGAAGACGTCCTGCAGCCGCGCCTTCGAGCCCTTTTCGATGTCCTGAACGCTCGTCAGCTTCGTCTTGGTGACGTTGAGCGACAGTCCCTCGGTCACCATCAGATGCTCAGCGATCCGACAGAGAATCGAATGAGCTTCCATGCCCGGCGGCACAGCGATCCGAAAGTCATCGACGTAGCGGGTGAACTTCACCCCCATATTCTTGAGCAGCATGTCGGTGTCGTGCAGTAGGCATTCCGCCAGCAGCCGAGACGCGGCGGTGCCCACCGGAAGCCCGTAGGATTGCCGCGCCCGGGACGTCTTGATCACCTTCTTGATCAGTTCTGCGGGGCCTTTCGGGCATCCGGCGTCCTGCAGGACATTCTCGATGCGGTGGAAATAAATACGCTGATAGAAATCAGAGATGTCGGTGGCGATAGCGGGTCGATCCTCGGCGAACGGATTATCCGGCCCGCCAAAGTCCGACAGATGCGCGAGCCATTGATGGTAGCCGCGCGCTCCCTCGAAGATTCGGATCGTCTCGCCTTCGATATAGCGGTACGCGAACGCCTCATTGTCGTCTTTGGGAAGGCGCACGGCTTCGAGATGGGGCGCGCAGTCAAGCAACGCCGCCAGATAAATCACATTGTCCGACGCCGTGAGCTGATGGGCAATGCGAAAACCCAGCCAGGATTTCGGAGTGAGTGTTTCGACCGGTCCAGTCGGCGCGTACTGGCCAATGTTGAGCTTTTCGCAGTCCTTCGCGATCGCGCCGGGGCGCTCGAGAAAGCAACGCATCTCGGGTAGCCGCGGGAAAAGGTCGGTGTCACCGAGCGCACCGAGATGATTGATCGCGCGCCGCACGCTGGCTTCACTGATCATCCGACACACTCCCCCGCAATCTAGAGCTATTCAGGCAGAATTCGGCAGACGGATTGGTGCATCGGTCAGATCTGCTCATTGCTCGCCCTCCTGTTCAGGCCCCGGTGTTGGTGCTTGCCCGTCGGGATCGATCGCACCTTCGGCAGTGGCCGCAGCGACGGCCGGCATCTTCGGTGGGTGCGCTTTACGAAACTGTTCCCGAAAATCATTCTGGTCATTGAGCCAGACCAGCGCGGGGTTTTCGCAGGGCGACGCTTTGCCGAACACGACCGCGTGTCAGGGCTGGAGCGACGGAAGCATTCCCGCATAGTCGAAACCGATATCTTCCTTCGCGTCTCGATATCGCTGATCATCCGCCGTGCCCCTTGGTTCGGTTCTTAAATGACGGAGTGAATTGCAGATGGAACAGCACGCGCCAAGCGTCGGCGTTCTCGCCTACGGTTCGCTCATCGGCGATCCTGGTGACGAGCTGGAGCCGGCGACGGTTCGGACGATCAGGGGAGTGATGACACCCTTCGCCGTTGAGTTCGCGAGGAGGAGCCGAAGCCGGGGCGACGCGCCGACCTTGGTGCCTCACCCACACGGCGCGCGCGTCTCCGCGGCGATCCTGGTCCTCGACGTCGATATGTCTTCGGCCACAGACATGCTCTGGCGTCGCGAGACGCGCTGCTCGGACCGCTGCCGAGGCTATCCCGGAGATCGTGCCGGCAAGCGCGACGCGGTTCAGGTGAGACGGATCGAAGGTTTCCACGGGATCGATCTTGTCCTCTATACGGACATAGGCGCGAACGTACAGCCGCTGACGGCAGGCGAACTCGCCCGGCTCGCGATAGGAAGCGTCGGCAGGGCGGCGGCGGGGCTCGACGGGATATCGTACCTCGTTCAGGCGAAGGCGAACGGGATCGCGACACCCCTGTCTCCGGCATATGAGCGCGAGATCCTCGTCATGACCGGCGCCGATGACCTATTGCAAGCGCTGGAGACGCTCCGTGCGCGTGCCTAGCGGGATATTGCGAGTTGCCTGGTATCGCCGGCCTGCCCTAGAAAAATCCCATGACGCCCGCCGCCTCGACACTGAAATTCGAGCTTGATGCCCGGTTCCGGTGGTTCGAGAACGAATGGTTCTACAAGTGGCACTTCATCGGCAAGGACGGGCCGGTCGAGATCGACACGTTCGACGGCAGCGTGGCGAGGATGGGCGGCATCGCCTTCAGCGGCACTCCGCGCGACGTATTCTGGGACGCGGTGGTGCGCGGCGCGAAACGGGAGATCGAAGAGCGGGTTCGCTGGATCGACGCTGAGGTGCGGCGCTACGATCCAGCAGACATCGACGTCACGGTCGACGAATGCATCGGGCAGCTGGTCTCGTTCGTGGAGCGGGTTCAGCGGACGGCAGTCGAGAAGTTCAGGATACTCTGCGGCGACGGGGCGAACTTCCCGTCGCCCGTGGATCATGGTGCTTGGCCGACGCGCGCGGAGATGCTCGAACGCGGCGCAGCGCTGAAGCGCGCCGTTCCTCGGGAGCAGGATCAGCTCGATGCGCTCGTCCAGAGGCCGATGGAGGGTATCTCGGTCGAGCTGAAGACTTGGATCGATCCCCGCACGCCGGACGGGATCGCGAAGATCATCAAGGCCGTCTTCGCGCTTCGGAACCGCAACGGCGGCTATCTCCTCGTCGGCTTCGACGACAGGATCGGCGCGCCCGACGCATATCCCTTCGCCGAGCCGGTGTCGGAGGTCTTCCACCCGGACGCCGTGCAGCAGATCGTGTCCAAATATGCCGCCCAGGCCTTTCCGGTCGAGGTCGCGCTGCGGAACCGGGACGGGCAGCCGCACCCCGTCATCGTTGTGCCGCCGGGCGTCCGCGTCCCGGCGGTGGTGAAGTCCGCGCTGATCGGGGAGGGAGGAAAGCGGCTTCTCCGCGAGGGCGAGGTGTACTTCCGCACGCTCCGCTCGAACGGGGCGCCTAGCAGCGCGGCGATCCTGCCGGGAGACTGGCCCGACCTGATGGACGTATGCTTCAACAATCGCGAGGGCGACATCGGTGGGTTCGTCCGGCGCCAGCTCGGTGGCGTCGAGCGTGAAACGCTCGCCGCGGTGCTCCACGACGTTGTCGGCGCCGTCTCCGTCACGGGACCGGATCCCCAGGAGGCGCTGCGGGGGCGCGCCGAGGAGGTGATCGAGAACGGCTGGGCCGCCTTTGAAGCCGTCATCGCGACGCGAAGTCTCAGCGAGGTCGAGGCACGTGCCGTGAAGGGGATGACCATGCACGTCGGCCTTGCGTTCGATCCGGAACGGCCGGACGCGCTCCCTACGCGCCCCTTCCTGGACGCAGTGGCGGGCGCCAACCCCCAGTACTCAGGTTGGCCCATGTGGCTCGACGCGCGGAGCTTCTCCAAGGCCGACGAGCGGCCGACCGTGAGGGAGCGGGCCTGGGAGGTACTGATCGTCGAGGTGGAGGACTCCTTTTTCAGCCACCTCGAGTTCATGCGGATGGACCCGCGCGGAGCCTTCTACCTCCGGCGGGCGATGCAGGACGACCTCACGGACGAGGTCGCGCCGGGCACGGCCATGGACGTCTTCCTGATGCTCATCCGCGTGGCCGAAGCGCTAGCGGTGGGCATTGCGATCGGATGCGCACTGGACTGGCCCGCGAACAGCGAGGCCGGCTTCGCGTTCGTCTGGGACGGATTGGCGCAGCGCAGGCTCTCTGGCTGGGCGAACCCGATGCGAAGCCCCGGCACGGGTGGTGGGACCTCGCACGCGGACCGGGTGTCCTCGATGGTGCGCGTGCCCCTAGAGACGCCGCCCGGGGCGCTGGCACCCTACGTGGCGCAGGCCGTCGCGCCCCTCTTCTCCGCGTTCGACGGCTACCAGCCCGCGGCCGCAGTGGTGGAGGATGCGGTCGCCAGGCTGGTGGAAAGGAGGCTGTCCTGATGGCGACGGTGCCCGAGGACCGGACGGAGCCGAAGCCCCTGCTCGGTCCGAAGGAGATGGAGGTGGTCGAGCGCGTGCTCGAGATGCGCAGCGGCTACGTCCTGGACTTTTCGGACCGCACCTTCGACGAGTTCATCGCCCATGAGGTCGACGTGGACGCGACCGCCCCGAGGTTCTCCGCCGACGGCGGCTCGAAGGCGAAGCGGCTGCGGCGGATCCTGCCGTCTCTGCCCTCGCAGCGGCAGGCGAAGCTGCTTCGCGCCTTCCTCGAATATCGCGACAGTCCGACACGGTCGACGCCCCTCGATGACGAATGGCGCACGGCGTTCGTTGCGATCATCGAGAGGCTGCAGGAGTTCGGGAATCAGGACCCGCCTTGGCCGGGGCAGCCGCCGACTACGGTCAGTGCCAGCGCCTGGACGGGCAGGCGGTCGCTCCGCGAGCAGATCGCGGTAGTGCGCGGCCTGGTGCCCATGGCGCTTCAGGAGGTCGGGGCTCTGGCCGATTTGGTCGAGGAGCGGCGCTTCAACGACCAGGTGACGGCTGACGCCGTCGCGTGCCTTCGGGAGCTGCACGTCCAGCTCGGCGAACTGATCGCGGCCGTCGATCGGGGGCATCTCACGAAGGCGCTGGTGGCGGCCGTCGAGGCGAACCGCGAGAGGCTGATTGCCTTACTGCGCGAGGGGGCTAAAGCGACCATCACCGCTCCCGCCATGACTCTCGGCGTCGTGCACCTCCTGTCGTTGCTAACTGGCGCCCCCATGGACTCCACCATGGTCGCAGGTGTCTATGGTTCGCTCTTGGGCGCCGACGTGCTGAAGTCGCTCGGCAGGCGGACGAGCATCGGCGAATAGCTTTTCAGACCGCGTCGTTTCGTGCGGGACCGGAAATTCTGCCGGAGAAAGTCGGGAGGCCCGTCCCTGAGGGCGATGAACGAACAGCCAGCCTTTGAGGCTGCGGTGGTTAACCTGAACGTCCAATTACAGGTCTTCGAGACGTCAGCGGGTTGCTAAACGAAGTGCAGTTTACCGCTGCTAGTATTCCGATAGCTGCCAGAGCACAGACGGCCCAATGCCGGTCATGGGAGAACCGATGGGAGCCAGTGCCATCACGCTGGCTTGCGAGGCCGAAGCTTTATGACTTTCCCACCCACCCTTAGCTGGTCGAGGTAATCCGACCACCATTGCGCCATTTTGACCCGCTCAGCCCAGTGAGCGCCGCGATGGTAGGCCGCCCGAACACGGTCCCGATCGCCATGAGCCAGAGCGCGCTCGATTGCATCCGGGTGCCACAAGCCCGACTCGTTGAGCAAGGTACTGGCAATGGCCCTGAACCCATGGCTCGTCATCTCGTCATTGCCATAGCCCAATCGCCGAAGCGCAGTGTTGAGCGTGTTCTCACAGATCGGGCGACGAGAGGTGTGAAGGGCGGGGAACAGGAACTCGCTCGGGTTCCGTAGCGAGCGGAGCGTTTCGAGCAGATACAGCGACTGGCGGGAGAGGGGGACGGTGTGGACCTTCTTCATCTTCATGCGCTCGGCGGGGACGCGCCACACCTTCTCCGCAAAATCGATCTCGCTCCAGGTCGCCTTCCGCAGTTCGCCTGGGCGCAGAAAAACGTGTGGCGCCAATTGAAGCGCGAAGCGGTTTTCCGGCCGGCCATCGTAGCCGTCGATTGCGCGGAGCAGTTCTCCGACGCGTTTGGGTTCCAGGATGGCTGCGTGATGTTTGACCCGCGGGACGATCAGCGCTCCCCGAAGAATGTCGGCCGGGTTTCTGTCGGTCCGCAGAGTTGAAAAGGCGTACCGGAAAACCCGTCCGGCAAAAGCACGCAGACGCTGTGCGGTTTCATGATGCCCCCGCTTTTCCACGCGCTTCAATGCGGCGAGAAGTTCGTGCGGTGTCACCTCCGAGATCGGACGTTTGCCGATGTCGCGGTCGAGCAGGTCGAGAAACCATCGCGCCTTCTTGATCGTCGCGGGCGATTTTCCTTCGTTCTCTATCTTCTGGATATATTCCTCGGCGACCAGCCGGAAGGTGGTACGCGCGGCGATCTCGGCCGCCAGCTTGCGCTCCTTCTTCTCCTGGACCGGATCGATGCCGTCGATAAGCTTGGCGCGCGCTTCGTCGCGTAGCCTGCGCGCACCCTGCAGCGAAACCTTTGGAAAGCTTCCTAAGGAAAGTTTCTTCTCAATGCCGTGTGCGCGGAACCGGAAGCGCCAGAATAGCCCCCCGGAGGGCTGGACCAGCAGGAACAATCCGTCGACGTCCGGGACCTTGTACGGCGCCGCCCGCGGTTTGAGCGCGCGAATCTGTGTGACCGTGAGCATGGGACCACGCCCTTTCGAGTTGCTCGTGGTCCCGCGTTTTGTGGTCCCTTTTTAGTGGACCACGGTGGAACATAATGGGAAAATCTGGGACCCGAATAGGCCCTGTATACCGCAGAAATCTGCGGTTTTCTAGACTTGTTCTCAGGATGTTCTGGTGCCGCTTACAGGACTCGAACCTGTGACCCCCGCATTACGAATGCGATGCTCTACCAGCTGAGCTAAAGCGGCCCGAAGCACGCCCGGAGGCGTATCGAGGCGCGGCGGTTAGCAGGACCGGGGGGCGCTGGCAAGCGGGTGTGATCTTTACGCGTCTTTTACCATGTGGGGTCACTATCGCTGCCGATACGCTTTATGTGTCGAAGGGATTATTATGGACACCGCTCGCGGCTTTGACGGAAGCCGGCCGTATGACAGCGATCCGGCCGAGGGTGGGGTCGGCGAGGCGACGCAGGCGATCGGCACCGACGAGCGGCGGATGCATGTGCGCGCCTATAATCACTGGGTATCGCTGCTCGACGGTCGCGCCTATCCCTCGATCGACGATCTCGATCCCGCCGGCATCGCCGATTTCGGCGCGCATAGCGTGCTGCTCGATTTCACCCGCAGCATCGAGGATCCCGAAATCCAGTTCCTCGGCCGCGCGCTGCGCGAGGAATGCGGGCTCGATCATGCGATCACCCGCGTCGCGGAGGTGCCGGCGCGTTCGTTGCTGTCGCGCCTGACCGATCACTATCTGCAGATCATCGCCAATCGCGCGCCGATCGGCTTCGAGGCCGAGTTCGTCAGCACCCGCGGGCACCAGACGCTCTATCGCGGCATCCTGATGCCCTTTTCCTCGACCGGCGATCGCATCGATTTCATCTATGGCGTGATCAACTGGAAGGAGATGCTGGCGGCCGACGAGCAGGCGCGGCTCGATGCCGAGCTGGTCGCCGCGGTGCGCGCTGCGCCGGCGCGGGTCGTGCCGCACGACGCCCCTGCCGTCTGGGCCGATGGCCCGACCCATCTCGCCGGGGCGGCCGAGGCGATCGAGGCCGCGCTGCCGCAACTGCTCGGCGACCGGCTGGCGCTGGCGCGCGAAAGCGCCGCTGCCGCGCGCGCCTCGGACGTGCGCAGCCGTGCCGCCCTCTATCGCGCGCTCGGCCGCGCTTATGATTTCGCGCTCGCCGCCGAGGAGGATGCCGACGGGCTGGCGAAGCTGCTCGACGATGCCGGGCTGACGCGGCAGGCCCGCGCGCCGATGACCCCGCTGGTCAAGCTCGTCTTCGGCGCGGATTACGACAAGACACGGATCACCGAATTCGCCGCGGTGCTCGCGCTGGCGGTGCGCCAGCACGTGCCGGTGGGCGGGCTGGTGACCTTCATCGAAAGCTATCCGGCGGGGATCAAGGGCATCGTCGCGGCGGAACGAGATGCGCGCCGCCCGGTAAAGCCGGCGCGCGCGCTGCCGGCGATCGACCGCGCGCCGATCGCGCATGTCGCGATCGATACCGGGGTTTCGGCGGGGGAAATCGTGGTGCTGGTCGCCCGCGCGACCGACGACGGCGGGGTCGATGTGCTCGGCGCGGTGGCGAATGACGCACGGCTTGCCACCCGCGCGCTCGCCGCGCTGGGGTAACCGGCTGTTTTTGGGAGGGCGGCGGAAGCCTGCCCCCCAGCATCGCAAATTGTTGCAAAAGTCACAAGTCTTGAGCCGCGCCGCCGGTGGGCGCATAGCTTCCCGCCATGTCGAAAGCATCGCTCAAGGCGCTGTCAGAAGCGCTCGCCGCCCGTCTCACCAACCGCGCATTGCCGGGTGAGCTTCAGGGCTTCGGTCCGGACGAACAAGCGGAGGCGGCCGCCTTCCTTGCCGCGACCGCCGAGCGGCGGCCCCCCGCGACAGTAGCGATCGCGATCGAGCAATTGCCTGGCGACGCCGGCGCGCGGCGTCAGCGGCTGGCGATCGTCAACGACGACATGCCGTTCCTGGTCGATTCGATCGCGGCGGCGATCGTCGCGCACGATATCGCGATCGATCGCATCATCCACCCGGTGATCGCGGTGACCCGCGGTACCGACGGGCTGATCAAGGGCGTGTCCGACGGCAAGGGCGCGCGCGAATCGATGATCTATATCGAGATGCAGCGCGCCGACGCGCGCGAGCGTCGCGATCTCGTTGCCGATATCGAGGAAGCGCTGGCCGATGTGCGCGCCGCTGTCGGCGATTGGCGCCAGATGCAGGCGACGCTGGCGGCCGATGCCGGCGCGGTCGAGGATACCGGCGGGTCGAGCGAGGGCGCGGCGCTGATGCGCTGGTTCCTCGACCGGCATTTCACCCTGCTGGGGCACGAACGCTGGTATGCCGACGGCCGCGCGGCGGGCGCGGCGCTGGGCATCGCGCGCAACCGGCATAAGGTGCCGCTGCTCGCCGATCGCTCGCGCGAGCTGGCGCTCGAATGGTTCGCCAAGGGCGGCGAGGCGCCGCTGATGCTCAAATCGAGCCTGCTCTCGCCCGTCCATCGCCGTGTGCCGATCGACCTCATCATCGTGCCGATCGTCGAGGGCGGCAAGCGCGTCGGGCTGTCGCTCCACGCCGGGCTGTGGACCAGCGCCGCGCTCACCGCGCCGCCGCGCGCGGTGCCGGTGCTGCGCCAGCGGCTCGCCGATCTGGAGGCGAAATGCGGCTTCGATCCCGCCGGGCATACCGGCAAGGCGCTGGCGCATGCGATGGGCACGCTGCCGCACGATCTGGTGATCGCGTTCGATCCGGAATCGCTCGAGCGGCTCGCGCTCACCGCGATGAGCATCGCCGATCGCCCGCGTCCCAAGCTGGTGCTGGTGCGCTCGCCGCTTGGCCGGCAATTGGTCGGCTTCGTCTGGCTGCCGCGCGACGAGCTAACCACCGCGCGCCGCGTCGCGATCGGCGACATGATCGCCGAGGCCGCGGGGGGCTCGATCCTCAACTGGACGGTGGCGATGGAGGACGGCAATACCGCGCTGATCCGCTACACCGTCGATCTGCGCGCCTCGGGCAAGATGCCCGATGCCGAGCCGCTCGATGCGCAGCTCGAGAAAATGGTGCGCGGCTGGGTGCGCGATGTCGAGGCGGCGCTGGTCGAGCGGGTGCCGGTGGCGCGCGCCGCGCGGCTCGCACTGCGCTGGGCGGCGGCGTTCCCGCCCAATTACCGCACCGGCAGCACCCCGGAGGAAGCCGCCGACGACGTGCTGCGGCTGGCCGAGCTCGACGGCCCGGCCGATCGCCAGGTGCTGCTCTATCCCGCCGGCGCGGGCGCCGAGCGGCGGCTCAAGATCTACAAGGCGGGCGGCCCGCTCGCCTTGTCCGATGCGGTGCCGGTGCTGGAGAATTTCGGCTTCCGTGTGATCGGCGAATTGCCGACGCGGATGCGCGAGGAAAGCGACGGCCATATCCACGATTTCGCGCTGGATACGACCGCGGTGACCGACGCGATTGCCAAGGAGGTGCTGGAGGGCGCGATCGCCGCGGTGCTCAAGGGCGAAGCGGAGAATGACGGCTTCAACCGGCTGATGCTCGATGTCGGGCTGTCACCGGGGTCGGTCGTGCTGCTGCGCGCGTGGTTCCGCTATCTGCGCCAGGCGGGGATCAGCTATGGCCTCGCCACGGTGGTCGACGCGCTGGCGCGCGCGCCGCGCGTGACGCGGGCGCTGATCGACCTGTTCACCTTGCGGCATCAGCCGGGGGCAAAGGGCGATGTCGCGGCGGTCGAGGCGGATATCGCCACCGGGCTCGAAGCGGTGGTGGCGATCGACGACGATCGCATCCTGCGCGCCTATCGTTCGGTGATCGACGCGACGTTGCGCACCAATGCCTTCACCGCGGAGCCCGAAGCGCTGGCGTTCAAGCTCGACAGCGCCCGCATCCCGGGCCTGCCGGCGCCGCTGCCGTGGCGCGAAGTGTGGGTCTATTCGCCGCGCGTCGAGGGCATCCATCTGCGCGCCGGCCCGGTCGCGCGCGGCGGCCTGCGCTGGTCCGACCGGCGTGACGATTTCCGCACCGAGATCCTCGGGCTGATGAAGGCGCAGCGCGTCAAGAACGCCGTGATCGTGCCGACCGGCGCGAAGGGCGGCTTCTACCCCAAGCAATTGCCCAATCCGGCGGTCGATCGCGACGCGTGGCTCGCAGAGGGGACCGAGAGCTATCGTGTGTTCATCCGCACTTTGCTGTCGATCACCGACAATATCGTCGGCGGCAAGGTGGTGCATCCCAAGGGCGTGGCGGTGCTCGACGGCGACGATCCCTATTTCGTCGTCGCCGCCGACAAGGGCACCGCGACCTTCAGCGACGTCGCCAATGCGATCGCGCTCGATCGCGGCTTCTGGCTCGGCGACGCCTTCGCCTCGGGCGGCAGCCATGGCTATGACCATAAGGCGATGGGCATCACCGCCAAGGGCGCGTGGGTTTCGGTGCAGCGCCATTTCGCCGAGCGCGGGGTGGACGTGCAGCGCGAACCGATCCGCGTCGTCGGCTGCGGCGACATGTCGGGCGACGTGTTCGGCAACGGCATGCTGTTGAGCAAGACGCTCAAGATCGTCGCGGCCTTCGATCACCGCCACATCTTCCTCGATCCCGATCCCGATGCGGCGAAGAGCTGGGACGAGCGCGCGCGGTTGTTCGCGCTGCCGCGGTCGAGCTGGGACGATTATGACAAGTCGCTGATCTCCAAGGGCGGCGGGGTTTTCCCGCGCAGCGCCAAGTCGATCAAACTGACCCCCGAGGTGAAGGCCGCGCTCGACATCGCGGCCGACGAGATCGAGCCGACCGCGCTGATCTCCGCGATCCTCAAGAGCCCGGTCGACCTGATCTGGTTCGGCGGCATCGGCACCTATGTGAAGGCCGCGGCGGAGAATAACGCCACCGTCGGCGACCCCGCCAACGACCGGCTGCGCGTCGATGCGGAGGATATCCGCGCGGTGGCGATCGGGGAGGGCGCCAATCTCGGCGTGACGCAGGCGGCGCGCATCGCTTTCTCGGCGCGCGGCGGGCGGATCAACACCGACTTCATCGACAATTCGGCCGGGGTCGATTGCTCGGACAACGAGGTCAACATCAAGATCGCGCTCAACCGCGAGATGATGGAAAAGCGGCTCGCGTTCGACGATCGCAACGCATTGCTCGGCGCGATGACCGACGATGTCGCGCATCTCGTGCTGGAGGATAACCGCCTCCAGACGCTCGCGCTGTCGATCGCCGAGGGCGACGGCGCGCGTGCCTTGCCGAGCTATGTTCGCGTGATCGAGATGTTCGAGGACGCCGGCCGGCTCGACCGCAAGGTCGAGGGGCTTGCCGCCAATGACGAGCTGCTGCGCCGCGCGGTCGAGGGCCGCGGGCTGACCCGGCCCGAACTCGCGGTGCTGCTGGCGACCGCCAAGCTCGCGCTGCAGGATTCGGTCGAGCGCACCCCGCTGGCGGTCGACGATGCGCTGAAGCCCGATCTCCACGCCGCTTTCCCCAAGGCGATGCAGGAGAAGTTCGCCAAGGCGATCGACGAGCACCGGCTGCGCGGCGAAATCGTCGCGACCAAGCTCGCCAACCGCATCGTCAATCGCATCGGCGTGCTCCACCCGTTCGAATTGGCCGAGGAGGAAGGCGCGGCGCTGGCCGATATCGCGGCGATGTTCGTCGTGGTCGAGCGGCTGTTCGACCTGCCCGCGCTGTGGCGCGAGATCGAAACCACTGCGATGCCCGAATCCGGCCGCCTCGCGTTGTTCGACGAAGTGGCGGCGGCGACCCGCTCGCAGATCGCCGACCTCTTGCGCGTCTCGCCGCCGGGCACCGCGCCTGAGGCGGTGTTGAAGCGGATCGGCAAGGGCGTCGCGCATCTCGATGCGCAGACCAGCGACCTGCTGCTCGAAGAGGCGCGCGCGCAAAGCGGGCGGATCACCGCCTCGCTGGAGGCCGCCGGGGCGCCGGTGCCGCTGGTGGCGAAGGTGGTGCGGCTGTTCGAGATGGACGGCGTGATCGGCCTCGCCGATCTCTCCGAACGCCAGCGGCTCGACGAGGTGAAGGTGACGCGCGCCTTCACCCGGCTGGGTCAGGCGCTGGGGCTCGATTGGGCGCAGACCAATGCCGCGCGGATCACCTCGAGCGATCCGTGGGAGCGGCTGCTGATCGCCGGGCTGGCGCGCGACTTCCAGCAGTTGCGGCTCGAATTCCTCGGACGCAGCGAAAAGGGCGATCCGGGCAAATTGGTCGAGCAATGGCTGGCGGAACATGCGCCGCGGGTCGCGCAGTTCAAGGCGCTGGTCGATCGCGCGCGGCAATCGCCGGCGCCCAATGCGGCGATGCTCGCGCAGATCGCGGGGCAGGCGCGGGTGCTGCTCGGGCGGTAACGTCCGAACGGTGGGTAAAATAATCTAACGTCACCCCGGCCTTGAGCCGGGGTGATGACGTTGAGGTTCATCCCTTGCGCGTCGCCTCGAACAGGAACCAGGCGCGCTCCTCGGCCTGATCGGTCCATTCGTCGACGATCCCGCTGGTGGCATTGTCGCGGGCTTCCTCGGCGGCGTCCTTCACCGTGCGGAACACCTCGACCAGCTTGAGATTGTCGTCGCGCAGCTCGGCGAGCATATCCTCCGGGCCGACGAACGGCGCGTCATTGTCTTTGATCGTCTGATGCCGCGCGACGTCGCCGATCGAGCGCAAGGTGACGTTGCCGGTCTTGCGCACGCGCTCCGCGATCGCATCGGTCACGCCCAGGATCTGCGTCGCCTGCGCGTCCATCAGCAGGTGGTAATCGTGGAAATGCGGGCCGGAGACGTGCCAGTGGAAATTCTTGGTCTTCAGATACAGCGCAAAGCAATCCGCCAGCGCCACGTTGAGCGCATCGGCGACCGAGCGCGTCTCGTTGCGCTGCAGGTCGCTGGGGGTGCTGAGCTTGGGATTGGTGCTGGCCACGGGATTCTCCATTGTCGGTTCGTTGCGAAAACGGTTCGACAAGGGTTTCGCTCCAGCGAAAAATCAGATCAGAGCAATCGAGCGCAGCCCGATGATCACCCCGCTCAATGTCAGGATCGCGGCGCTGGCGGTGCAGATCAGCCGCCGCGGCAGCGCCATCCAGCGCGCCTCGCCGATCACGATCGCCGGCACGACCACCGTCAACGCCCCCAGCGTCGCCCCCGCCGCCGCCAGCCACGGCAAAGGGGAGCGCGCGGCGAGCGCGGCGGCGACGAACTGCATCCGATCGCCGAAAATCATGATCGCCAGCCCGAGCGCGCTCGTACCGAACGGGCCGAGCCGCCAGCCCGTCAGCCGGTCGGGCGCTTTCTGGCGCCACGAGACGCCGAGCCCGGCGAGGATAAGCGACAAGGCGAGCAGCAGCCCGCGCGCTTCGGGCGAGAGCAGCGGCGCGACGAGGATACCGCCGAGCGCGCCCAACATGTAATTGCCGAGAAACGCCAGCGCGGCGGCGGCGATGACCAGCCCGCGCGCGGCGCGATAGCGGTCGGCCAGAATCGCTGCGAGCCACGGCGTGCGGTCCCCCGCGACGCACAAGGCGCCGAGCACCAGCCCGGCCATCAGCGCGTCCATCGGCGCGCCCCCGTCGGGTTAGGCGAAACGGACCTGGCAGGCGGCGGCGAAAGCGTCTGACGTAGCGGCATCTTGGCAATCGCTATGCACTGCCTCGTCGAGCATCGCGAGCCAATCGTGCACCAAGACACCCTGTTCGCCGCGCGCCAGCGCCGATTCGAGGAGATGCGCCACCGTCACCGCCGGCAACATGTTGTTATGATGCGCGATGCGACGAATCGCATCGATCTCCCGTGCCAGCGCGGCGGCCCCGCGGCGAGGCGCGATCGCGGCGATCCGGCGGGCCAATTCTCCCCGGATTTCAGCTACATCGTCGTTGGGCATGACCTTGTCCTCCCCCGTGGGGAGAAGGATGCGCCGACAGGGTAAAGGCTCGGTTAACCGCGTCGATGCTTGACATCGGGCGATGCGTCCGCCATGCGCCCGGGTCTGTCAGCGGCGCGCGCTTGCTCGTCGCTCTTTTTCGTTTCGCAAGCACAGGAATTGGTGATGGCCAAGCCGACCACCGTCAAGATCAAGCTCGTCAGCTCGGCCGACACCGGCTTCTTCTACGTCACCAAGAAGAATCCGCGCACCAAGACCGAGAAGCTGTCGTTCAACAAGTACGACCCGGTCGTGCGCAAGCACGTCGAGTTCAAGGAAGCCAAGATCAAGTAACGCGCGCGGCGCGGGTTTCGCGCCGCCGGCGATACGGATGTTGCGCCGACATGAAGGAGCCGCGGGCTTGGGCCGGCGGCTCTTTTCTCGTGCGTGGCATCTGCCCCGTTCGCCCGAACGGGCAATAGGTGATCCCGATAGAGGCGCGCGCGCTAAACCAGCGCGCCCACCGCATCCATGAATCGCGCGAGGCTGATCGGCTTCGACACATAGGCCGCGGCGCCCGCCGCGCGGATGCGTTCCTCGTCGTCGCGCCCGGCATAGGCGGTCACCGCCATCACCGGGATATCGCGCAGCCCCTCGTCGGCCTTGAGCGCGACGATCAACTCGTGCCCGGTGACATAGGGCATCTGGATATCCATCACGATCAGATCAGGGGCGAAGGTGCGTGCGCGATCGAGCGCCTCGCGCCCGTCGCGCACCGGCTCCGCGGCATATTCGTGCGCGCGCAGCAGATCGCAGAACAGTTTCAGATTGAGTTCGTTGTCCTCGACAACGAGCACCCTTTTTGCCACGCGAAATCGTCCCCCAGGCTGATTGGCTAAATAGGCAATGCGCGAAGCCGATACAAATGAAGACATGCATACGCTGGCGCTGGGTGCGCTGGCATGGACGCTGGGCGAGCCGAGGCGTGCCGAGCGGCTGATCGCGCTGACCGGGCTCGCGCCCGACGACCTGCGCGCGCGCGTCGGCGATGCGACGGTGCTGGCGGCGTGCCTCGGGTTTCTCGAGGGGCATGAGCCCGATCTGATCGCCTGCGCCGCGGCGCTGGGGGTCGCACCCGAGCGGCTCGTCGCGGCGCGAAGCGGGCTGGAGGCGGCATGACCGCGCGGCCGCTGCTGATCTGCGATTGCGACGAGGTGCTGCTGCATATGGTGCGGCATTTCGGGGTGTGGCTGGGCGAGGCGCACGATATCGAATTCGAGCCGCGTTCGTGGGAGTTGACGCGCAACATGCGGCGGCGCTCGTCGGACACGCCGGTGACGCGCGAGGAGATGCTCGGCTTCATCACCGGCTTCTTCCCCGCGGAGATGCACCGCCAGACGCTCGTGCCGCATGCACGCGAGGCGCTGGCGACGCTCGCCGAGCAGGCCGATATCGTGATCCTCACCAATCTTGCCGACGAGTGCCGCGCACCACGCATCGCGCAGCTCGCCGCCTTCGGGATCGCGCATCGCGTCGAATGCAACCAGGGCGGGAAAGGCGGCCCGGTCGCACGGCTGGTGGCGGAACATGGCGATCCGGTGACGGTGTTCGTCGACGATCTGCCGCATCACCACGCCTCGGTCGCCGAATATGCGCCGCAGGTCCACCGGCTGCATATGGTGTCGGAACCGACGCTGGCCCCCGGCGTGCCGCCCGCGCCCGAGGCGCATGCGCGGATCGACGACTGGCGCGAGGCCGAGGTGTGGATCGCCGCGCGCTTCGCCGCGGGGGTTGGTGCCCGTTGAAGCTAGCTTTTTTCGTCATGCCGGACTTGATCCGGCATCCAGCGCAACGAGCGACGGCCCATGCGACTTTGGATGCCGGGTCGAGCCCGGCATGACGGTTGGGCGCGCGCGTGTGGCTGCGGGGATTGACCGACTCAACGCCCGCGTGGTGAAGCTTCCGGCATGACCGAACGTATCGATCGCAAGCTGGCCGAACTCGGCCTCTCCCTTCCCGAAGCCGCGGCGCCGGTCGCGGCCTATGTCCCGACGGTGCTGTCGGGCAATCTGCTGCATATCTCCGGGCAATTGCCGTTCAAGGACGGTAAGGTCGTCACCGGCCGGCTCGGCGAGGGGCTCAGCGTCGGGGAAGGCCAGGATGCCGCGCAGCGTTGCGCGCTGATGCTCGTCGCGCAGGTAAAGGCCGCGATCGGCGATCTCGGGCGGGTCAAGCGCATCGTCAAGCTCGGCGTGTTCATCAATTCGCACGGTGATTTCACCGATCAGCCCAAGGTCGCCAATGGCGCGAGCGAGTTGATGGTCGCGCTGTTCGGCGATGCCGGCAAGCATGCGCGGTCGGCGGTGGGCGTGCCCGTGCTGCCGCTCGGCGCGGCGGTCGAGGTCGACGCGATCGTCGAAGTCGGGGAGTCGCCGCTCGCGTCTTGAGCGCGGGCTGGTTTTTCCTAAATTGGGCGGGATGACGTTCCCCCCAGCGTTTCCGCAATGAGCTCCATCACCGCGCGTATGGTGGAGGGCGTCTCCGCGATCCCGGCGGCGGATTGGGATGCGTGCGCCGGGACGGGCAATCCGTTCGTCGGCCACGCCTTCCTTTCCGCGCTCGAGGAATCGGGCAGCGTCGACGCGCGCAGCGGGTGGCAGCCGCTGCCGGTGGTGGTCGATGGCGCGGACGGGCGCCCGGCAGGGATCGCGCCGAGCTATGCCAAGAGCCACAGCCAGGGCGAATATGTCTTCGACCACGCCTGGGCCGATGCGTGGGAGCGCGCGGGCGGGCGTTATTATCCCAAGTTGCAGATCGCCGCGCCCTTTACCCCGGTGCCGGGGCCGCGACTGCTGCTGCGCGACGCGGCGGTCGCGCCCGCGCTGATCGCCGCGCTGGAGGCGGTGACTGACCGGCACCAGCTTTCCTCCGCCCACGCCACCTTCGTCGCCCCCGATCAGGTGCCGCTGTTCGAGGCGGCGGGGTGGCTGGTCCGGCAGGGGACGCAATATCACTGGCGCAATCAGGGTTATGCCGGGTTCGACGATTTCCTCGCCGAGCTTTCCAGCCGCAAGCGCAAGGCGATCCGCAAGGAGCGCGCGGCGGCGGTGGCGGGGCTCACGATCCGCCACCTCACCGGCGCCGAGATCGGCGAGCGCGAATGGGATGCCTTCTGGGGCTTCTACCAGGATACGGGCAGCCGCAAATGGGGCCGGCCCTATCTGACGCGCGCTTTCTTTCCGCTGCTCGGGGAGAAGATGGGCGATCGTGTGCTGCTGATCCTCGCCGAGCGCGACGGGCGACCGATCGCCGGCGCGCTCAACCTGATCGGCGATGAAGCGATCTACGGCCGCTATTGGGGCTGCGTCGAGGAGGTGCCCTTCCTCCATTTCGAATTATGCTATTATCAGGCGATCGATGCCGCGATCGCGCGCGGGCTGGCGACGGTCGAGGCCGGGGCGCAGGGCGAGCATAAGCTGGCGCGCGGCTATGCCCCGGTGGCGACCTTTTCCGCGCATTATTTGCCCGATCCCGGCTTCCGCCGCGCGGTGGCCGATTTCCTCGAGCGTGAGCGCGACGCGATCGAGCAGGATCGCGCCTTCCTCAACCAGATGACGCCGTTCAGGAGGGGTTAGCCGCCGCTTTCGCCTTCTCCGCCGCGGCCGCCTCCGCCGCGCGCTTGCGGCGGATCAGGTCGCGCAGTTCGAGCAATCGTTTGGGGATCAGTTCGCTGTCAGCGATATCGGGCGCGGGCTTGGTGTGATCGACCTTGAGCAGCGCGCTCGTCCCGTCCGCGGAGCGCCAGATCGGCACGAGGTCGCTGGCGTAGCTCGGATCGAACGGGGCGGTGCGGATCAGCCAGACGTAATCGAAGGCGTCTCGCGGGAAGCGCGCCATCGAATAGCCGATCGGCCGCCACCATTCGCGCAGGCACCAGCGCGTCGTGGTGATTTGCGATGGATCGTGCGCGAACCCGCCGGCGATCGTGTAACGCGCGGTGAGCAGTTGCGCGCCGGCCATCGACCATTGATCGTTGGTATAGGCGAGCTTCCGTTCCAGCGCGAGTGCGGGAAGATGCTCGAGCCGGGACATGCGCCATTCGTTACGGCAGCTGTAGCCGACAAAGCTCACCACCCGCGCGCCCACGGGCAGCTTTTCGAGCGCGGCGAGCTCGGTGCGATAATCGTGCGCGAACATCCAATAGCTGATCGTCGTCCCGCCCATCCGCGCGAGGAAGAAGGCCAGCCCGAGCACCGCGAGCACCCCGGCGTGGCGCAGCGACATGGTGCGACGCGGGCGGATCGCGATCACCGCGATCGCGATGACATAGGGCGCGAGCCGCATATCGGCATAGGCCGAGCCGAACACGATCCGCGGCAACAGCAGGAAGACCGCGGTGAGGAACAGCGCCGATAACGCGAGGTTGCGCGAATATTCGATCGCCGGGTCACGGATCCCCTTGAGCAACAGCAGATAGAGCAGGGCGGCACCGGCGACGTCCCACGCCAGCCAGCGGTCGCGCAGCACCATCAGCAGCCATTGCGTCTTGGCGTGCCAGTCGAACCAGTCGGTGGTCTGCCCGGTGACATGATCGCCCGAGCGCCACAGGATCATCATCAGGATCGGCAGCGACAGCGGGATGCAATGCAGCCCGGCGCGGAACCAGCTGGCGAACCAATGCCCCGATCCTGCATCCTTACGCCGATCATGCTCGCGGATCATCTCGGCCGAGAAGGCGAGCACCCCGAGCACGCCCCAGCCGAAGGTATGGCATAGCCACAGCAGGCACGATGCGGGGATGAAGATCGCCGCGCGCAGCCGGAAACGCCGCAGCCGCCCGAGCCTCAGCCACAAGGCGAACAGGCACAAGGCGAGCGCCATCGACAGCGCGAAATTGGCGAAGCCGAACTGGAACGGATAGCAATAAGCGAGCGGCAGCGCGAACAGCGCGGTCGGCGGGATGCGGCCATGCACCTCGCGCGCGATCCACAACAGCCCCGCGACGGTGAGCGCGGGGATCGCCATGATGATCAGCTTCACCCCCAGTTCGAGCCCGAACAGCTTGGCAAAGGGGATGATGAGCAGATCGATGCCGAGATTGCCGATCAGCGACCAGCGGAAATTATACCATTGGCTGAGCCACGGCGCGGCGTCGAGCGACAGCTGGACGCGATAGCGCCCCATATGCCCGGGCAGATCGACCAGCGGCGGAATCTCAGGCCAGATCAGCGGCACGATAGCAATCAGTGCTGCGGCCGCCACGAACCAGCGGGTTTGCCACCAGCGCGGCGGGTCGTCAGGTATATCCCCCATCATCTCGCGGGCGTTTCTAGGATGCAAAACCGGTGGGGACAATGGCGCGGGGCGGTCATCCCCTCGTTCCGACGCGAAAATCGGCGCCGTTACGGTTCGACGCGATAGAGCGCGGAGCGATCGTTCGACCAGATCAGCCGCACGTCGCGCGCCAGTCGCGGCCGGGCGGCGAAACCCATCGTCCAGACATAGCGGAAGGTTGTGCGATCGAAATCGCGGATCGCGGCGGCGAAATCGGTGGTGCGGGCTTCGCACGGTCGCGGATAGACCAGTTGCGACGGATCGGCGAGATAGGGCGCCGCCTCGGGATGACGGGTGCGCAGCAATTGCTGCCCCGGCAATGCCCATTGGCCGTTCACGAATGCGTCGCGCCGGGCGATCGCGATCCCGTCGAGATGCTCCAGCCGATCGGAACGCCATTTGTCGCACGGCTCGTTCACCAGCACCAGGACGCCCGCGCCGCGCGGGATATGCGCCACCGCGGCGAGCGCGCTCTGCTGGGTGGAGGCGTATAGCAACATCGCCGCGGTGCTGGTCGCGGTGCGCAGCAGGAAGAAGCCCGTCGCGACCAGCGCGAGGCGCGGCGCGAGCTTGTCCGACGCGCCGGGGCGCGGGTGCACCGCGAGGATCGCGATCGCCACCGCAATCCCCAGCATTCGCATATCGACATAAGCGCCGCCGAGCAGCAGCCGCGGCAGGGCGAGATAGGCCGCGAACCCGACCAGCGCGAGCGCGCCGAGCAATGGGTCGAAGCGGAAGCTCGCCCGATTGCGCACCGCCACCCAGAAAAAGAACACGATCGCCGTGACGCAGCCCGCGTCATAGGCCTGCCAGCGTTCGCGGAGCAGCGAGGCGAGCCAGCCGATCTTCATCAACCAGTTATAGGAAACGCCGTGATCAGGGCCGGCCGCACCGGTCAGCATTGGAAAGAGCGGGAGCGCCAGCGGGGCGCACATCAGCGCGGCGCGCGCGGCGGCCCGCAGCCAGCCGTGCGACCGCAACCGCATCACCTCGGCGGTGAAGGCGAGGAGCCCGAACAGCCCCCAGCCGAAGCTGTGCGCCACCCACAACAGGCACGAGACGGGGATGAAGATCATCGCGCGCAGCGCCGGCCGATCGGCAAGCCGGATCCAGCTCGCCAGCGCGTGAAGCGCGAGCGCGGCCGCGAGCATGAAATTGACGAAGCCGAACTGGAACGGATATCCATAGGCCAGCGGAAAGGCGAGCGCCGCCGAGGGCGACAGGGTCCCCGTCGCCGCATGCGACAGGCGGATCAGCCCGGCGACGAACAGCGGCGGGATCGCCACCGTGATCAGCTTGGTCGCCAGCTCGACCCCGACCCATTTGGCGAGCGGGATGACCAGCAGATCCACCCCGAGATTGCCGATCGGCGCCCAATGATAATCCCAATGGCGCTGGAGATCGGCCGACCGCCAAAGGTCGATCGCAACGTGATAGCGCCCGATGTGCCCCGGCACGTCGACCAGCGGCGGAATCGCCGGCCAGAGCAGCGGGACGGTCGACAGCAGGATGCAGACCCAGACGAACCCCGGGCCGATCCACCAGGTCCGCCGCGGCGCGGCGCTGGCTGGCGGCATCAACGGACGCGCCAGATATGCACGCCCGCCGATCGCATCTCGATCGGGACGAGCCAGGCCGGGGGTCGGCGGTCGCGCAGGCGGGTGAGCATTGCATCCTTGGGTTGTTCGGCGGGGGTCAGTTCGGCCAAGCTGTCGTCGCACAATAGCACATAATCCGCGTGCCACCGGCGGGCGACGGCCTGCGCGGCCGGCGGCGATCCGAGGAAGAAATCATAGCTTGCGCGATTGCCGGCATTGTTGCGGTGATAGGGCGCGGCGATGACGCGGTGCGCGCTGGCGGCGAGGATATAGGGGCCGGGATCGAGCGGGGCCATGATCGTCCCTGGCGGCAGCGCGGCGATCGCCGCAAGCGCTTCGGGGGTGGTGCAGGAAGCGACCGGCGGGGCGGAGCCGGCCCGCGCCTGCGTGGGATCGGGCAGTGCCTGCGCAGCGAGCGGATAGACGATGCCGGCCGCCGCGGGCCAGATCGCCAGCGCCCAATGCGCGTTGCGGCGGCGTGCGGCGCCGATCGTCGCGGCGAGCGCCGGCACCGCGAGCGGCGCCCCGAGATGCGCGCCGCGCATTTGCAATAATGTCACCCCGAGCGCGGTGACTTGCAGCAGCAGCAGCGCCGACCATCTGTCGTCGCGGGTTCGGCGCCATTGCCACGCCGCCGCGCCGATCCCGGCCAGCATCAAGCCGGCTTGACCGATGATCGTCGCGAGCGGGGCGGCAGCGAGCGGTTGCGCCTCCCCGACGCGGGTGAGCCAGAGATGCGCGAGCACCGGATCGATCTCGCCATAGGGTGAGAGGCATTGCGGAGCGGCAGCGACCGCGCATGCAGTCGCCACGCCGCCGCACCCGATCGCGATCAGCGCGCGGGGCAATGGCGACGGCGTGAGGCGGGCGCACAAGGCGATTCCCGCGGCGCCACCCGCCGCGGCGATCGCGGCGCGGAAGAAAGTGACGGTGAAGGCGTCGCAGGCAGGATAGCCCCATTGGTCCGATCGCAGCCCGAAGCCCGCCACGAGCAGCCCGGCGGCGAGTGAGACGGCATAGCCTCGGATCCGCCGATCGGCGCCCGGCTGCGCGCGAATCCATGCGATCGCCAGCCACACGCCCGCCGCGACGAGCAGCGGCAGCATCTCCAGCCCGATCGCGACGCTGGCCACCGCGGCGATGCCGGTGATCGATCCGCTGCGCCACGTCGCGGGGCGGACCAGCGCCAGCGCGGTGGCGAGGAGAAGCACGATCTGGAAGTTGTGATGATCGATCCTTCCCGGCAGGAAGACCGTGGTCGCCGGATAGGCCAGCGCCATGACGATCACCGCGACGCTTCCCATGTCCGGCGCCAGTTGCCGCGTGACGCGCGCGGCGAGCAACAGCGCGGTTGCGAACAGCATCGTCGGCCAGGCGATGACCGCGGCGAGCTCGGCACCGTGACGGCCAAGCATCGGCGTCAGCGCGAGAATCAGCCCCGCGGGCACGAGATCGGGCAAGCGCGACCAGTGCATCGGCATACCGCCGGCCAGTCGGTGTTGCGAAAGATCGAAGAAAGATTGCCCGGCCAGCCAGTCGCGAATTTGCTGGAGCCGCATCGCATCGTCGGTATCGGTCAGGCGGAGCGCGGCGAGCTGGTGCCAGTCGCGGACCGACCAGACCAGCGCCAGCAGCGTGGCGAGCGCGAGCGCCGCCAGCATATCGCCATAGAAAATTCGCCGATCGCTGCCGGGGGTCATGCAGCGCATCTAGCCGGGCGTGGTTAACGCCCGGCTAAATCGCTTATTGGTCGCGCCGCCCGAGCAGCCGCAGCCGCAGCGCGTTGAGCTTGATGAAGCCCGCCGCGTCGCGCTGATCATAGGCGCCCTGATCGTCCTCGAAGGTCACGACCTTCTCGCTGTACAGCGAGTTGGGCGATTTACGGCCGACGACGATGACATTGCCCTTGTAGAGCTTGAGCCGCACCGTGCCGGCGACCTTTTCCTGGCTATGGTCGATCGCCGCCTGCAGCATCTCGCGCTCGGGCGAGAACCAGAAGCCATTGTAGATCAGCTCGGCGTAACGCGGGGCGAGCTCGTCCTTGAGGTGCGCCGCGCCGCGGTCGAGCGTCAGCTGCTCGATCCCGCGATGCGCGAGGTGATAGATCGTCCCGCCCGGCGTCTCGTACATCCCGCGGGACTTCATGCCGACGAAGCGATTCTCGACGAGATCGAGCCGGCCGATGCCGTGCTTGCGGCCGAGCTCGTTGAGCTTGGTCAGCAAGGTCGCGGGCGAGCATGCCTCGCCGTTCAGTGCCACGCCGTCGCCACGCTCGAAATCGATCGTGATATATTCCGGCTGGTCGGGCGCATCCTCGGGATTGACGGTGCGCGAATAGACGTAATCGGGCACTTCCTGCCACGGATCCTCGAGCACCTTGCCCTCGGACGAGGTGTGGAGAAGGTTGGCGTCGGTCGAGAAGGGCGCTTCGCCGCGCTTGTCCTTGGCGACCGCGATCTGATGCGCCTCGGCGAATTCGATCAGCCGGGTGCGGCTGGTGAGATCCCATTCGCGCCACGGCGCGATCACCTTGATATCGGGCGCGAGCGCATAATAGCCGAGCTCGAAGCGGACCTGATCGTTGCCCTTGCCGGTCGCGCCGTGGCTCACCGCATCGGCGCCGACCATCCGCGCGATTTCGATCTGGCGCTTGGCGATCAGCGGCCGCGCGATCGAGGTGCCGAGCAGGTACAGCCCCTCGTAGAGCGCGTTGCCGCGCATCATCGGGAAGACGTAATCCTTGACGAATTCCTCGCGGAGGTCGTCGATAAAGATATGCTCGGGCTTCACCCCGGCGCGCTCGGCCTTCTGGCGCGCCGGCTCCAGCTCCTCGCCCTGGCCGAGATCGGCGGTGAAGGTGACGACCTCGCAGCCATAGGTCTGCTGAAGCCACTTCAGGATGACGCTGGTGTCGAGCCCGCCCGAATAGGCCAGGACGACACGGTTGATTCCGGCTTCGCCGACCGGGCGGTTGATCTTCTCGCTCATAGGGCGCGCCCTATGCAGACGTAGCGGATTCGCGCAAGGCCCGTTCGCCTTCGAACATATAATCGCGGGTTACCGGCACCGCGAAACGGCCCTTGGTGAGCTGCACCTGATAGTTGCACAGCCCGCCGTGGCGGAACGCCGCCGACGCGCCGGCGAGATAGAAGGTCCACATGCGGTAAAAGGCCTCGTCGTACAGCGCGACGACCTCGTCCTTCGCCGCGACGGTGCGGTCGTACCAATGATCGAGCGTCCACGAATAATGGACCCGCAGCACCTCGATATCGGTCGGGAACAGCCGCAGCCCCTCATAAGCGCGGACGATTTCCGATAGCGCGGGATTATACCCGCCGGGGAAAATATATTTCACCGTCCAGTCGTCGGTGACCCCCGGCTCGCCCATTCGCCCGATCGTGTGGAGCAGCATCACCCCGTCGTCGGCGAGCAGGTCGCGGCATTTCTTGAAGAAGGTGCGATATTGCGGCGGTCCGACATGCTCGAACATGCCGACCGAGACGATGCGATCGAACTGGCCGGTGACGCGGCGATAGTCGATCAGTTCGAACTTCACCTTGTCCGCCACCCCGGCCGCCTCGGCGCGCGCGCGGGCGACCTTGAGCTGCTCTTCGGACAAAGTGACGCCGAGCACCTCAACCCCGAAATGGCGGTTGAGATACAGCGCCATCCCGCCCCAGCCGCAGCCGATATCGAGCACTTTCATCCCCGGCCCGAGCGCGAGCTTGGCGGCGATATGCGCGAGCTTGTCGAGCTGCGCCTGTTCGAGCGAATTGGCGGGATCGGTGAAGTAAGCGCAGCTATATTGTTTGTCGCGATCGAGGAACAGATCGTAGAGCCGGCCCGACAGGTCGTAATGATGCGCGACGTTCTTCTTGGAGCGGCGCTCCATGTTGATGCGATCGACGCGATGCTTCACCGCGCCGGCGACGCGGCTGATCAGGGTGGGATCGAGGTTATTTTGCCCCGTTTCCCATTTGTCGTTCATCGTCAGCAGGTTGACCAGGTCGCGCACATCGCCCTGCTCGACGATCAGCCGCCCGTTCATGAAGCATTCGCCCGCGCCCAGCGCCGGATTGCGCGCGATCGCCAGCGCGACGCGCTTGTCGGCAAAGCGGATCGTCACCTCGGGAAAGCCCGGTTCGGGGGTGCCGAAGCTCGCCGGCTTGGCATCGGGGCGGAGGAGTGTGAGGCGGCCGCGCTTTACCGCGCGCGAAAGAAACAGGTCGATAAGAGACATAGGGGGCGAGCCTAAGAGCCAAATTCGCTTCGGGCAACGCCGGGCTGGGACTTTGTATCCTGCGGTTCAGATTCCCGCATACCAGTCGTAATCCACATTATCTTCCCAATAGCCGCCGCGCCCCTTGCCGATGCCGGCGAGGCTGGCGACCGCATCGACGCGCATCAGATATTTGGCGTGCTTGTAGCCGAGTTGGCGCTCGACCCTCAGCCGACACGGCGCGCCGTTGGCGATCGGCAGCATCCGGTCGTTCAATGCCCAGGCGAGGATCGTCTGCGGGTGGAAGGCGTCGATCAGGTCGATCGATTCGTAATAAGGCCTGCCGCCGTAGAGATCGGCGCAGGTGAAGACGATATAGCGCGCCGCGTCGCGCAGCCCCGCCGCCTTGAGCACCGAGCCGAGCGTCGGCCCCTGCCATTTGGCGATCGCGCTCCACCCCTCGACGCAATCGTGGCGGGTGATCTGCGCGCGATTGGGGAGGTGCGCGAGATCGGTCAGCGCCAGCGCCAGCGGCCGCGCGACGAGCCCGCCGACGTTGAGCCGCCAGTCGGCGAACTTCCCCGCCGCGAGCGTTTCATATTCGGGGGTTCCCGGATCGCGCGTGCCGTTCGAACGGAAGATCGGCGAGCGCTGGTCGGGGCGGAACTCGCGGGCGAGCGCGTCGCGGTCCATCAAGGCGCGCTGGATGCCGCGGTGCATATCCTCGCCCTTGAACAGGATCGCGCGGGCGGTGGAGTTGCGCGCCACCTGATCGCAGCCGGCAAGCAAAGCCGGCGCGCCGACGATCAGGCTGCGGCGGGAGATGAGCAGGCTCATTGCGGCACCCGCCACCAGCCGGTCAGCATCGATCTTATCCCGTTCCACGCGCCGGACAGGATCACCAGCGTCAGATGGATCACGATGAACGCCGATATCGCGGCCATCGCGATGAAATGCAGCGATCGCGCCGATTGCCGCCCGCCAAACAGCTCGACCAGCCACGGCCATGCCGCGTTCATGCCGGGCGACAGCGTCAGCCCTGTGAGGATGACCAGCGGCAGCAATATCCCGATCACCGCGACATAGGTCAGCTTTTGCAGGATGTTATACGCCGCCGGCCGCGCCGGATCGTGGAACCGGAAGGCAAGGTGCGCGGCGATGTCGGCCCCTAGATGGCGCGGCCTGAGTTCGGCGGCACGTGGGCGGAGGTCGCGCTGGAAATGGCGGTTGATCAGGCTGGCGAGCATGAAGGCGAGCAGCCCGAAGACCAGCACCAGCGCGAAGAACAGATGCCAGCGGCGCGACAGTGCGAGATTGTAATTGGCCGGGATCGTCAGCCAGGCGGGGAAGCGCGGCAAATGCGCCCAGGCATGATCGAAATTGGCGCCATATTGCCCCCAATAGAGCCGCGGATGCGCGTTCGAGATTCCCAGCCCGCTGCCGATCAGGATGAAGATCGCGATCGCATTGAGCCAATGCCACAGCCGCGTCGGCCAGCGGTGGCGATAGAGGCGCGTGCCGGGTGGGGGAGGATCGGCCATTGCCGGTCAGGATAGGCCGTCCGGGGCGGTTTGGGAAAGCCGGTTACAGCGATTTACGCCACGCACTCAATGATAGGCGCGCCAGAAGAACACCGCCGCGGTCGCCCCCGTCACGAGCAGGGTGAAGATATGGATCACCACCGGGGGCAGCCGCTTGCCGTAATCGGCGCCGAGCCAGCCGCCGACGATCGAGCCGATCAGCATCGGCAGGCACGCGCGCCACGCGATCATCCCGGTCACCACGAACACCAAAGCCGCCGCCGCATTGGAGACGGCGAGCATCAGCGAGCGCGGGGCGAACATCTCGCGCGGGCTGTGTCCGGCGAGCAGGCCGTAAGTGGCGGTGGTCATCAGCCCGACCCCACCGCCGAAATAGCCGCCGTAGAGCCCGAGCAGCGCCTGCGCCGCCATCAGGGTGCGCGGGCCGATCGATACCCGTCGGCGCAGCCACGCCGCGGCGCGCGCGCCGAAGGCGAGCAGCACGAAGGCGTAAAGCACCAGCCAGGGGATGATCAGGTCGAAGGCGTGGCTCGGGGTCAGCACCAGCAACGCGCTGCCGATCAAGCCGCCGACGAAGGTGATCGCGGCGAGCGCGCGGACGCTGACGTCGCCGAGCGGGACGAGCTCGTCGCGCAGCGCCCAGGTGCTCGCCGCGGCGCCGGGCATCAGCGAGAAATTGGAGGTGGCGTTGGCGATATTCGCCGGCAACCCGATCCCGAGCAAGGCGGGGAGGGTGGCGAAGGTGCCCCCGCCGGCGAGCGCGTTCATCGCCCCGCCGAGCACGCCCGCGCCGGCGGCGAGCGCGATATCGGCGATCACTTCGGTCATTCCATCCCCGCGCGGATCGCCGCGGCCGCCACGAACGGCGCGCCGGCGACGATCAGCAGGCTGGTCGCCGCGAGCAGTTTGAGCCCGCCAACTCCGCCGCCCTCGATCGCGCCCGCGCCGAAGATCAGCAGCGGGATCGCGAGCGGCAGCATCACCAGCCCGGCGATCGCCCCGGCGCCGCGCAGCCCCGCGACCAAAGCCCCGGTCGCCACCGCCAAGGCGGCGAGGGCAGGCGTGCCGAGCACGAGCCCGATCTCGACCGTCAGCAGCGTCTCCCCGGAAAGGTCGAGCAGCCCGGCGGCGGCGATCGTCGCGGCCATCAGCGGCGGGGCGAAGGCGAGCCAGTGCGCGACGATCTTCGCCGCGGCGACCGCGGCCATCGACACCCCGCGCACCGCGAACTGGTCGAGCGTCCCCGAATCGAGATCGGGGGCGACCAGCCGCTCGACCGGGAGCAAGGCGGCGAGCAATGCCGCCGCCCAGATCACCCCGCCGCCGATCCGCATCAGCAGCTTCTGATCGGGGCCGACCGCGAACGGAAACAGGATCGCGACGAGCAGGAAGAAGGCGACGATCAGCGTCGCCCCGCCCGAGGCGTAGGCGCGCCGCATATCGCGCAGGATCAGCGCGATCACAGCCGGATCTCCTGCGCGCCGGCGAGCGCGAGCGGCTGGTGGGTCGCGACCAGCACGATTCCGCCGCGCGCGCGCTGGACCGCGATCAGCGCCTCGAGCCGCGCCACCGCCGCGGTGTCGAGGCCATTGGCGGGCTCGTCGAGCAGCCAGATATCGGCCTCGCTCGCCGCCACCCGCGCCAGCCCAACACGGCGGCGTTGCCCGGTCGACAGCAGCCGCACCGGCACGTCGGCGAGCGCGGTCAGATCGAGCGCGTCGAGCGCGGCGGCGACGCGTGCATCGGGCGCCGGCCGCGCATCGAGCCGCGCCCAGAAACCGAGTGCCGCCGCCACCGCGCGCTCCGCGTCGAGCGCTGCGGCTTCGGCGAGCAGGGCGCGCTGCCCCTCGACCGCGACATGCCCCGCGACCGGCGCGAGCAGCCCGGCGGCGACGCGGATCAGGCTCGATTTGCCCGCGCCATTGGCACCGGTGACGAGCAGCGCATCGCCCGCGGCGAGCGCGAACGAGCGCTGTTCGAACAGCATCCGTCCGCGTCGGGCGCAGGCGACCGCGTCGAACGCGAGCCGCGCGCTCAATCGGTCACCGCGTCTTCCAGCGCGTGCATATCGTCGTCGCTCAGCCCGAAATGGTGACCGATCTCGTGGATCGTGACATGCGCGACGAGATCGTCGAGCCGCACCCCCGTCTCGCACCATTCGGCGAGGATCGCCTGGCGATAAAGGTGGATGCGATCCGGCAAGGTGCCTGAATCGAACACCGATTTCTCGCCGATCGGGCGCCCGTGATACAGGCCGGTGAGATCGAGCGGATGTTCGATGCCCAAAGCGGCGAGCGTTTCGTCATCGGCATATTCCTCGACGGTCAGCACGATATCGCCGAGATGCGCGCGAAATTCGGCGGGCAGCCGCGCGATCACGCGCCGCGCCTGCGCCTCGATCGCCTCGCTCGAAGGAGCGGCTCCCATTACCCCTTGCCCGTCCATCGCTTTTCGCCATACCCGTGCGGTCCCATCGGGGGCAAGGAGGGCATGATGGTCGAGGCATTGAGCGAGGCGGAACGGGCGGATGCGCTCGATGGCCTGTCGGATTGGGATTATGACGAATCGCGCGACGCGATCACCCGCTCGATCGCCTTCACCGATTTCGCCGAGGCGTTCGGCTTCATGACGCAGATCGCGCTGATCGCCGAGAAAATGGATCACCACCCCGAATGGACCAATGTGTGGAACCGGGTGGAAATCCTGCTCACCACGCATGACGCGGGCGGGCTTTCGGCGCGCGATATCGAGCTGGCTGAGGCGATCGATTCGATTCTGGACGGGTAACAACCCTCGTCATTCCCGCGAAGGCGGGAATCCATTCTGGCTGGCCGAGCGGCTCTTTCCACGACCTGCGTGAATGGATTCCCGCCTGCGCGGGAATGACGGGGCGAAGCAGCAGGCTAAATCATCCCCCGCCGCATCATCTTGCGCAACCGTCCCGGCATCCAGCGCGCGGCGAAGCTGAGGCGGCGTGCGGTCTTGCCGATCACCGCGTGGAGGCCCTCGCCGTGCACCGCATCCCACGCGGCCTGCGCGACCGTTTCGACCGGGGTGAATTCGAGCCCGGCATCGACCACCGCGTCGCGCGCGGTGCGGTTGGTGCCGGAGATGCCGGTATCGAGGATCGCGGTGTCGACGAAGCCGGGCATCAGATCGCGTACCTTGATCCCGTCCGCTGCCCATTCGCCGTCGAGCGCCTCGGTCAGCCCGCGCACCGCGAATTTGGTCGCCGAATAAAGCGCCAGCCCCGCCGAGCCGTAGATCGCCGAGGCCGAGGCGGTGTTGAGCAGGCAGGATCCCGGGGTCGCCTTGAGATAGGGATAGGCGGCGCGCGCGCCGTAAGCGACGCCGCGGAAGTTGATGTCGATCACGCGGTCGATTGCGGCGCGGTCGAGTTCGCCGAACGCGCCGCCCTGGCCGACCCCGGCATTGTTGAACATCACGTCGAGCCGCCCGCCGCTCAGCGCGGCGAAGGCGGCGAGCGCGCTTTCCCAAGCGTCCTGATCGCGCACGTCGAGCAGATAGGTGGCGGTGCGATCGGCGGGCAGGGTCGCGGCGGTCGCCTTGAGCCCGGTCGCGTCGACGTCTGCGAGCCCGACGCGCCAGCCGCGCGCGGCGAAATAGCCCGCCACCGCCCGGCCGATGCCCGATGCGCCACCGGTGATGAAGATCGCCTGCATCATTGCCCCCCTGTTGTTATTGCGGGTGATCCCGCTTCCTTGAGCGACGCCGGTCGCCGAGACTTCGGTGTTAAATCAGAATGACCAAACCGCCGTTCGCCCTGAGCTTGTCGAAGGGCTGCCTTTCTTCGAGGCAAGAAAAGTACAGGGCTTCGACAAGCTCAGCCCGAACGGGTTCGCTCCGCATAATTCGGTATCGTCATGCCGGGTCGAGCCCGGCATGACGGTAATCGGGTCGGCGGAGATGCGCCCCGCCGAGGTTGTTACTGGCTCAGCACCACCGTCACCGCGCGACGGTTGGCGGCCCAGCTCTCCTCGTCGGAGCCGAGCGCGATCGGGCGTTCCTTGCCGTAGCTGATCGTGTTGATGCGCGAGGCATCGACGCCGCGGCCGGCGAGGTAATTCTTCGCCGCATTGGCGCGGCGATCGCCGAGCGCGAGGTTATATTCGCGGGTGCCGCGCTCGTCGCAATGCCCTTCGATCGTGACGCGCACGTTGGGATACCGATTGAGCCACGCGACCTGCGTATCGAGGATCGCGCGCGCGGTGTCGTCGATATCGTACTGATCGAGACCGAAATGCACCGTGTCGCTGGTCACCGAGCGCTTGAAATCCGCCGACGAGCCGGGGACCACCGCATCGCCCACCGGGCCGCTCGGGCCGGTCGGCTGGGTCTGCTCCGGCGCCGGGCCGGGCGCCGGCGGCAGCTGCTCGGGGTGCTTCTTGGAGCAGGCGGCGGTCGCCACCAGGGCACCGGCGAGCAACAGGCTGGTCGTCAATCTTGGCATTCTACGTCTCCCTCAAGCCCCCTTGTTCCCGCCCCCGGGTAGAAAATTCAAGGCCTAAGCGGTCCCCAGCCCGGATCGGATCCATCGAGCGGCGTCGGAATGCGCCGCTCGTTGACGCCCGTCAGATCGACCGACCACAGATCCGCCTTGCCGGCATTGCCGCGGCCCTGGCGGAAGAACATCAGCACGCGGCCGTTGGGGGACCAGCTCGGCCCCTCGTCCTGCCACGAATTGGTCAGCAGTTTCTCGCCCGACCCGCTCGGGCTCATGATGCCGATACGGAATGCGCCGGCGATCTTGGTGAAGGCGATGAGGTCGCCGCGCGGGCTCCACACCGGGGTAGCATAGCGCCCGCCGCCGAAGCTGATGCGCTGCTGGTTCGATCCGTCGGCGTTCATCACATAAAGCTGCTGGCTGCCCGAACGATCGCTTTCGAACACGATGCGCGATCCGTCGGGCGAATAGCTGCCGCCGGTGTTGATCCCCGGCGTGTTGGTCAGCCGCTGCGGGGTGCCGCCCGCCGCAGGGACGCGATAGATGTTGGTGTTGCCGTTGATCGACATCGAATAGACGATCCAGCGCCCGTCGGGCGAGAAACGCGGGGCGAAGGTCTGCCGCTCGGTGGTCGTCACCAGCCGCTGCCGCCCCGAGCCGAGATCGTAGACGTAGATCGCCGGCTTGTCGTTGACGAAGCTCATATAGACGATCGACTGCTGGTTGGGCGCGAAGCGCGGGGTCAGCACGATCGACTGGCCGTTGGTGAGGAAGCGGTGGTTGGCGCCGTCCTGATCCATGATCGCCAGCCGTTTGATGCGGCGTGCCTTGGGCCCGGTTTCGGAGACATAGACGACGCGGCTGTCGAAATACGGCCCTTCGCCGGTCAGCCGGGTGTAGACCATATCGGCGCATTTGTGCCCGGCGCGGCGCCAGTCGGCCGGCGGAACGACGAAGCCCTGCCGCATCAGCTCGGTCTGTGCCGAAACGTCGTAGAGATAGCAGCCGACGGTCAGCGTCCCGTCGCCATTGGCGCGGACGAAACCCTGCACCAGCGCCTGCGCGCCCGATCCGCCCCAATAAGAGAAGGCCGGCTGGGTCACCTCGGGGAACATTACCGTGCGCAGCTGTGCCGGGGGCAACGGATTGAACAGCCCCGAGCTTTTGAGATCGCTGGTGACGATATCGGCGAGCTGCTTGCCGAGCGCGTCGGTCGATCCTGCCTGGGTATCGGTCACCCGGTCGGTCGGCATCGTCGGGATCGCGATCGGCATCGGCGCGGAAATGCCGCCGGTCACCGATACCTCCAGCGGCGGCGGGGCACCGCCCGGGGCCTGCGCCTGCGCGGGGGGCGGCGGCACCGTCAGCGGGGTCGCCGGCATATCCTGCGCGGCGCCGGGGGCCGCGAGCAGCACGGCGGAAAGAAGGAGGATGCTACGCATGTACAGGGCCTTTCCTTTCAATCTCTTGCCCCGCTTCTCCCGGCGCGGCTCGATCGCGGAGCACGGTGCGTGTCACCTGAGCTTCCACTGGTAGTTGATATTGTTCCACCCGCCATTGGGGGTCGAATAGAATTGCGGCGGCAGCTTGAGCGGGGCGCAGCCCTTGAACGCGGCGATGCCGAGATCGATCACGCGGCGCGCATAACGGCGATTGTCGTCGTTGACCCCGGTCTGGCGCACCACCGTCGGGGTCGCGGCGAGCGTGCCGTCCTCGTTGAGACGCAGGTTGAGCGTGGTGACGATCTCATTCGCGCCCGGACCGGGATCGACCTGGCGATCGGCGCACGGCTGGATCTGCCGCGCGATCGCCTGGACGATCGAGGCGAGCGCGGCCGCGTCGATCTTGGCGGCGCGGGGCACCTGGCTGGTCGATTTGCTCTCGTCGCTGGTAAGCCCCTTGAGGAAATCGGGCCCGAGCCGGCTGCCGCGCGGGCGCGAAGCCTTGGACTCGGCCGACTTGCCGGTGCCCTGTGCCTTGGCCGGCGGGGTCTTTTCCGCTTTGCTGTCGGCGACGCGATGCTTGGCCGGCGCGGGCTTCTCCGCCTTGCGCTCCTCCGCCGGCGGCTCCTTCTTCCGGGGCTTGGGCTCGGGCTTTGGTTCAGGCTTGGGCGCTGGTGCAGGCTTGGGCGCGGGCTTGGCCGGCTTGGGTTTCGGCTCGGGCTTGGGCGCCGGCTGCGGAATCGGTTCGGGCTTGGGGGCGGGTGCCGCAACGCTCGGCGCGGGCGGCGCGGCGTCCTCCGGCTCGCCCTGCTCAGGCGCGACCGATTGCGCCGGCGGAGTCTGGGCCTGCGGCGCGGTCGCCTCGAGCCCGACATCCTTGACCAGACTTACCTCGACCGGCTGCTGCTGGAGCTTGATCGGGTTGGGCGTCGCGAGAAAGCCGACCGAGAGCAGGCCGAACAGCACGACATGCCCGGCGATCGCCAGCCCTAAGCCGATCTTCTCCGACCGTTCCACCTCGCTCAATCCTCGCCGACCGTCACCAAAGCGACGCGGTTCAGCCCCGCGCGGTTCAGCTCGCCCATCACCCGCATCACCCGGCCGTAATCGAGCGCCTTGTCGGCGCGCAGATAGACCTGCGGCGGCTGCTCGCCGGACGCGGCGCGCGCGGCGATCGCCTCAAGCCGCTGCGGCAGCTGCTGCTCGGGCACTTCCTCCTTGGCGATGAAGATGCGCCCCATCGCGTCGAGCGAGATTTCGGTCGGCTGCTTGTCCTGATCGAGCGGCCGCGCGCGGCTGTCGGGCAGGTTGACCGGCACGCCCGCGGTGAGCAGCGGCGCGGTGACCATGAAGATGATCAAGAGCACCAGCATCACGTCGACCAGCGGGGTGACGTTGATGTCCGCCATCGGTGCGCGGCGGCTGCTGCTCTTTTGCGAGGGGAGATGGACCGCCATCGCCTCAGCGCTCGCGATCGAGCTGGCGGCTCAGCGTGGCGTGGAAGCCGTCGGCGAAACGGTTGAGCCGCGCCTCGATGCGGTTGATGCCGTGGCTGAAGCGATTGTAGGCGATCACCGCCGGGATCGCCGCGAACAGCCCGATCGCGGTGGCGAACAGCGCCTCGGCGATCCCCGGCGCGACCACCGCGAGGCTGGTGTTCTGCTGGCTGGCGATCGAGGTGAAGCTGCGCATGATCCCCCAGACGGTGCCGAACAGCCCGACGAACGGCGCGACCGAGCCGACCGTGGCGAGCACATTGAGCCGGTCGGAGAGATTGTCGATCTCATTGGCGACCGCGGCGCCCATGCTGGTCGCGAGCCGCTCGCGCGTCCCCGCGCGGTCGATCGCGGCGCCCTGCGTCGAACGACGCCATTCGGCGACACCGGCGGCGAACACGCGCGCGGCGGGCATATCCTGATCGGCACGCGCCTTGTAGAAAGCGTCGATATCGTCCGCCTTCCAGAAATCGCGCTCGAACGCCTCGCTCTCGCGCCGCGTGCGGCCGATTCGCCGCCAGAACATGAAGATGATCGCCCAGGTCCAGATGCTCGCCAGGAGCAGCCCGAGCATCACCGCCTTCACCACCGGGTCCGCCTGGATGAACAGCGCGACCGGGGAGAGCGTGGCGGCGTCGGAATTGAAGAACAGGTTCAAGGCGTCTGGTCCTTCCTGGCCAGGAGAGAGTTGAAACGTTCGATCCACGCACGGGGCTGCCGCCGCGGCCGCCCCGACGGCGCGACGAGCGCGGCGACGACATCGGCCTCGGCGAGCAAAATAGCCCCGCGCATGACTCTCTGATGAATGGATACCGATGCGGCGCGCACCTCGGTCACTTTTGTTTCGACGACGAGCGCGTCGTCGAGCCGCGCGGGGGCAGCATAGCGGATCGCGAGGCTGGCGACGGCATAGGCGCCTTCGCCCGCCTCATGCGCGGCGCGCTGGTCGACCCCGGCGAGCCGCAGCATGTCCGATCGGGCGCGCTCCATGAAGCGCAGATAATTGGCGTGATAGACCACACCGGAAAGATCGGTGTCCTCGAAATAGATACGGAGCGGGAAGCGGTGCGTCTTCCCGTCGAAACGCCCTTCGACGGGCTGATCGATCCTGCCGGTCGTCATGCCGGTGACCGTTAACCGAACCTAGCGGCTTTCGTAACCCCTGCTTGCGCTTCGATTTTGCGTTCGACCCTTCGATCAGCCCCCGGTGACGATCCGGTCCTGCAGCGCGAGCATATTGACCTTGAGGTGCGGCGGTTCGGCGCGGCGCGGGGCGACCGGCACCGGGACGGGGGCGATCGTCGCCGTCCGGCTGGCGACCGCGATCACCGGGCGGGCCGCTTCGCCGCTACGCCACGCGTCATAGGCGCGGAAGAATTCGACGAACGGGCGGTCGAGTGCCGCAAGCTGCTCGCCCGCGCCCGCGGTGAAGGCAGCGGGGGCCATGCCCTCGCTATGTTCGAGGACCTGCGCCGCGCGCGCGCAGAACGCGTCGCGCGCGAAATCCTGCGAGAAATAATTGTAGAGCCGGGTCATCGCATCGTCCTCGCGCGTTTCCCAATTCCCGCCCGCGGCACGATATTCGGCGGCGAGCGCGGTCTGCGCCCCGGCGAACGACGATTTCTGCTGGGTCAGCAGGCTATTGTAACGCGAGACGATCCCCGCCTGCGCCGGGCCGCGGCAGGCGAGCGCCGCGACATTGAGCGCGGCGCGGAGATGCCATACCGAGGCGGCGGCGCTGAGATTACGGTTGGGGGTGAGGTAGCTGCCGTCCGACAGCCGGGTCGGGATCTTCATCCCCGGCCGTGCGCCGGCCGGCATCGGCGCGGCCGATGCGGTGGCGACAGGCGGCACCGGCTGGGTCGTCGCGACATGCTTCGATTTCCCGGCACAGCCGGCGAGCGTCACCGCCAAAGCGGCGGTCGTGATGGATATGGCGGCCCGTTTCATGGCGCTTTCTCCCCTTTTTCGTGAAGGGGATTCCGCCGCAAATTGGTTAACAAAAAGTTATCGATACGATGAAGCGAGTGGCGCCGGCTCGCCGCCCTTTGTCGTCATGCCGGGGTCGAGCCCGGCATGACGCGTGTGGGGCGTTTACGCCGCGCGCTTCTCCAGCGCCTGCGCCGCTTCGGCCATCAAAGTGGCGATGATGTCGGTGACCGGTTCTTCCTTGCTCACCATCCCGACCGACTGGCCGGCCATCACGCTGCCATGTTCGACATCGCCGTCGATCACCGCGCGGCGCAGCGCGCCCGCCCAATAATGTTCGATCTGGAGCTGCGCCTCGGCCATCGCGACGCGCCCCTCGTCGAGCGCCTGCGCCACTTCGCGCTGCTTCTGGGTGAACAGCTCGCCGCCGGCATTCTTGAGCGCGCGCACCGGGATCACCGGCAGCCGCGGGTCGATCTGCACCGAGGCGATCGCGTCGCGCGCCGAGGCGCGGATGAACGCCTGTTTGAACCTGGGGTGGGCGATGCTCTCGGTCGCGCAGACGAAACGCGTGCCGAGCTGGACCCCGGCGGCACCCATATCGAGATAGCCCGCGATCGCCTGCCCGCGCCCGATCCCGCCGGCGATGAACACCGGCACGTCATGCGCGATCTCGGGCAGGATTTCCTGCGCGAGCACGCTGGTCGAGACCGGGCCGATGTGGCCGCCCGCCTCCATCCCCTCGATCACCAGCGCATCGACCCCCGAGCGGATCAGTTTCTTCGCCAGCGCGAGCGTCGGCGCGAAGCAGATGCATTTGGCGCCCGATGCCTTGATCGCCTCGAGGCTGCCCTTGGGCGGCAACCCGCCGGCGAGCACGACATGCCCGACCTGATGCCGCGCGCAGACCTCGATCAGCGCGGTGAGATCGGGGTGCATCGTGATGAGATTGACCCCGAACGGGCGGTCGGTCAGCGCCTTGGTTCCCGCAATCTCCGCGTCGAGCAATTCGGGGGTCATCGCGCCGCACGCGATCACCCCGAAGCCGCCGGCATTGGAAATCGCCGCGACCAGATGGCGTTCGGACACCCAGGACATCGCGCCGCCAAGGATCGCGACCTCGGAGCCGAGAAAGGCGGCGCCGCGCGCCATACGGCGCTGGAGGCGCTCCGCGCCGATGGAGTTCGTCGTCATGCGCGTGCCCTAAGCGGCAAATCCGATCAGGGCAACGCCGCGATCGCCTGTGCCAGCGCGTCGACCTCCGCCGCCGGGCTGGCCCAATGCGTGACGAGCCGGATCACCCCGTCGCTCCAGTCGTAGAAGCCGAAGCCAAGCGCGCGCAGCGACGCCGCCTCGGCCGGGGTCATGCGCAGGAACAATTCGTTGGCCTCGACCGGGTGGATCAGCCGCGCGCCCGCTGCCGCCGCGAGCCGCGCCGCCGCGCCATTCGCCGCGCGTGCATTGGCGAGCCACAGATCGTCGTCGAGCATCGCGTGGATCTGCGCTGCGGCATAGCGGCCTTTGGACAGCAGATGCCCGCCGCGCTTGCGGCGGCGCCGTGCATCATCGGCGAGCTTCGGATCGAAGAACACCAGCGCCTCGGTCGAAAGCCCGCCGTTCTTGACGAAGCCGAAGCTCAATACGTCGACCCCTTCGGTCAGCTCCGTCGGGGTGCAGCCGAGATGGACGATCGCATTGGCGACGCGCGCGCCGTCCATATGCACCCGCCAGCCGCGTTGCCGCGCGAGCGAGGCGAGCGCCGCCACATCGTCGGGCGAATAGACCGTGCCGAGCTCGGTCGCATTGGTCAGCGATAGGGCGCGCGGCTGGACGCGGTGGACGTCGTCGACGATCGCATCGGCCAGCGCGCGCACCGTCTCCGGGGTCATCCGCGCGTCCTCGCCGCCGGCGATCAGCAGCTTGGCGCCGTGGGTGTAGAATTCGGGCGCGCCGCATTCGTCGTTCTGGATATGCGCCTCGCTGTGGCAGATCACCCCGCCATAGGGCGGGCAGAGCGCGGCGAGCGCGATCGCATTGGCCGCGGTGCCGGTCGGCATCCACAGCACCGCCGCCTCGCGCCCGAACAGGGCGGAGAAACGCGCGTCGAGCGCGCGGCTCAGCCGATCGCCGTCATAGCCGACGTCGACCGCATCGGCGGCCTGCATCGCGGCGAACACCGCCGGATGCACCGGCGCGACATTATCCGAGAAGAAATGCATGGAGGTGCCGTAGCTTCTGCAAAGCTGCCGTCAATCTCCCCGGCTTAGCTCCCCTTCTTCTCCCCTCCCTTGAACAAGGGAGGGGGCGGGGGTGGGTTGGCCCGAGGGGATACCGGAGCACCCGCCTCATACCCACCCACCCCCAGGCCCTCCCTTCACCAGGGAGGGGAGAAGAAGGGGGGAAGGAGAGACTTACCGCGCCGCCGCGGCCGCCGGGCCGTAGAGGATGCCGTTGAACAGCAGTTTGAACGTCGCATAGGGTTGCGCGCGCTGCGTCACCTCGGTGCCGAGCGCGAACAATTTGCCGCGGCCGAGATCGGCGTCGGCGATCGCCACCGTGCCCCTGAGCTTGTCCTGCCCCACCGCCCAGCCGCTCCTGAGCGGCGTCGCCGAATCGAACCACGCCACCGATGTCGCGCCGTCGCCGAGCGTGAAGGGCTGGTTCTGGTCGAAGAACATGTCGACCGTCGGGGTCATGCCGAAGGCGAGCGGCTTGGTGGGATCGACCTTCGCCGCGACCAGCGAGCCGGGAATGTAGAAATCGCGATGGTCGAGCGCCGCGAGCGATCCGTCGGGCTTGCGGTTGACCAGCGCCGGCCGGATCGCGGGCGAGAGCAGCGAGGCGAGATAATTGGCCCCGCCCACCGTGATCACCGTCCCGCCCGCCTGGACGAAGGCGGTGAGCAGCGGCGCGGTGGCATTCGCGCTCACCTTGCCCAGCCAGCCGCGATAATCGGCGGGGATATCCTCCGGGCTGGGCTGCTTGCTGGCATATCCCGTCTTGAACGCGCCGCCGCGCGGGCCGGTGACGGTGCCGTCGGCGAACACCAGCACGTCGAACTTCGCGTTGAGGTCGCCCGCGTCGAGCTCCTTGGGATAGACGACGCTGAACGGGAACTCATATTGTTCGAGCAGCCAGCGGGTCCACCCGGCCGGGATCACCCCGCCATAATTGTCGACCAGCCCGAGGCGCACCGGTTTCAACGCGATCGTCTTGCCCGCGGGCGCCTTGGCCATGCGATAGGCGTCGATGCCGAGCGGCGCGGATTCGGCGATGATCTTAGCCGCTTCGGACGAGGCCGGGATCCAGATCGCGCCGGGGGCGAAATCCCTGGCGCCGACCCGGGTCGCATCCGCCAGCCACGTCACCTTCACCCCGGCCTTGAGCAACCGGTTGGTGAGGATGAAGCTGTTGTTGGTCTCATGCCCGACGATCCAGCCCGCGCCGCCGGTGCCGATCTGCTTGCCCGCCGGCGCCTTGAGCAGATCGGCGGTGACGCGCTCGAACGGGCCGTCGAAGCCGTCGAGTATGCGATCGAACTGCACCCCCATCTGCCACGCCAGCGTATAGCCGGTGATGTCATAGGGCGCCTTGGGCGGCCCGCCGGGATATTCGGCGTCGTGCGGGTGATCCTGCGGCTCGAACATGTCGAGGACGTGCGGGCGATAGGCCTGCGCGGTCTTCACGACATAGGAGCCCGCCGGATAGCTCTTGCCCCCGGCGGTGAAGGCCTTGGTGGCACGCTCGATATCGACGCCGTTCTTGAGCAGCGCATTGAGGAACGCGATCGTCGTCGGCACGTCGCGCTGATCGGGGGTGAGGATATAGCCGCGCGGATCGCGCTTCGCCGGATCGTTGAGCACCGTCTTGTACAGCCCGGCATCGACCGCCGGGGGACCGCGGAAATATTCCTCAACTTCCTGCGTCTTGCCTGCGGCGGCGGCCTTGACCGCGTCGACATCCTTGGGGGTGATCGTCCAGCTGTCGCGATTGCCGCGCGCGATCGCCGACGCGCCCATCCGCCAGATGTTCATCAGCAGCCGCTCGCGGTTGCGCGAGGCGTAATCGAGCACCGCGCGATCGAGCGAATATTGATATTCGAGGCTGTCTTTCAAATGCCATTCGCGCGGGCCGATCGGCAGCGGCTCGTCGTTGCGCGCGAGCTGGGTATCGGGAACGAGCGGGATCTTCTCGGGCGTCGGGCCGCCGATGATCTCGGTCAGCAAGCCGATCGAATTGTGGAAATAGGCGACCGAGCGCTCCATCCCGTTATGCCAGGTGGAATAAGGCGCCGCGCTGCGCATCCCCGATCCCGGTTTTTCCTCCGACACCAGCCGGCTGTGCATCGCCGCGCCCAGCTCCTGCAGCTCGGTCATCACGATCGGCGAATAATTATAGTTGAACGGATCGCGGAACGGGGGGACGAACACCACCATCCCCGCCGGCCCGGTCTGATGCTGGTTGAAGATGATCTGCGGAAACCATTCGCGGAACAGCATGCGGTTGACGTTCACCGTCTCGGGCATCTGCGCCATGAAGCTGTCGCGGTTGTTATCGTGGCCGACGTACTTCTGGTACAGCCGCGGGATGCTCCTGAACTCGCGCTTCTTGGGGTCGGCATTGCGCATATACCAATCGGCGACGAGCTGGAGCCCGTCGGGATTGTCGTGGCCGAACAGCACGATCGTATCGTCGAGCAGCCGCTTGGTCTCCGCGTCCTCGGCGGTGAGCAGGCGATAGAGGACGTGGATCTGGCTCTGCGTCGTCACCGTCTCGGTGGCGTGGAGCCCGGCGTCGATCCACACCACCGCGCGGCCCTCGGCGGCGAGCGCCTTGGCCTGCGCCTCGCTCACCCCCTCGGCCTTGGCGAGCTTGCGCGCGATCTCGCGATAATGATCGAGCTTGGCGAGATTGGCGGGGGAGGAGACGATCGCCACCCACATCGTGCGCCCCTCGGCCGATTTGCCGATGTCGATCAGCTTCATGCGATCGGATTTGGCGGCGAGCGCCTTCAGATATTTCTCATAGGCGTCGTAATTGGCGAGATAATAGTCGCTGCCCGGCTCGGTCGGGAACGCCTCGGCGGGGGAGGGGAGCGCGCCGGCCTTGGGGGTGATCGGCTCGGCGAACGCCGGGCTCGCCAGCGCAAGCAACGCCGCGCCGATCAGGTAATTGGTCTTCATGAGAGGCCCCCGTCCTTTGTCGCTTTCGACAAGGATAGACGGAGCGAAGCGAAAAGGCCGCACCTGATGCGGCAAAAAATTTCAAAATTCCCACGCTCAATCGTCATGCCGGGCTCGATCCGGCATCCAGAGCCAAGAACGTTATCGCCCGTTGCTCTGGATGCCGGATCAAGTCCGGCATGACGGAGGAGGCTTACGCAGGAATTTCAACGCGTGCGTGCGCGGCCATTCGGTGGCACACTCGCGCGATGACGGCGGCGGGAATCCTCGGGCTGGCAGCCAGCGTCAGCCTGTTGAGCGGGTGGCGGCTCTATGTCTGCGTGTTCGTCACCGGGCTGGCGATGCATTTCGGCTGGGTGGCGATGCCGGCGCATCTCCACGCGCTCGACATACTCGCCAATCCCTGGGTGATCGCGGTCGCCGGGGTCGGCGCGCTGGCAGAATTCTTCGCCGACAAGGTAATGTGGGTCGATAGCGTGTGGGACAGCATCCACACGTTGATCCGCCCGGTCGGCGGGGCGCTCCTCGCGCTGGCGATCGTCGATCCGGCCGATCCGAAATGGCAGGTGATCGCGCTGCTGCTCGGCGGCGGGGCGGCGCTGCTCACCCACGGCGCCAAGGCGGGGACGCGCGCGATCGCCAATGTCAGCCCCGAGCCGGCGTCGAACATCGCGCTGTCGACCGGGGGCGATATCGTCACCACGGGGCTGCTGCTCACCGCTTTTGCGAGCCCGTGGCTGGCGGTGGCGGTGGCGATCCTCGTGCTTGCGGTGGCGGTGGCGGCGCTGGTGTTGTTGCGGCGGCTGTATCGCCGATTGCGGGCGCGTTCATAGCCAACCCCCGTTCGCCCTGAGCTTGTCGAAGGGCTGTCTATCTCTCGCGGAAGATAAAGTGCAGGGCTTCGACAAGATCAGCCCGAACCGGGAGAGGGAAGCGCGTTCAAGCGCAGTAGCGCGCTAGGCCCGCGCGGTCGCGCTCATCACCTGCCGCCCGTCGGCGGCGAAGGCACCCAGCTCGATCGCTTCGCCCTCGGTGCGCAGCGCAAGATGCAACGGCTCGCCCGCCACAGCCGGCGATACTCCACGGAAGGCGAAGGTCCTGAGCCGGTTGTCGCCCAGTTCGCGCCGCGCCAGATCGAGCAGCAGCGAGGCGGTCAGCGGGCCGTGGACCACCAGCCCGCGATAGCCCTCCGCGCCGGTGGCATAGGGCAGATCGTAATGGATGCGGTGGCTGTTGAAGGTGAGCGCCGAATAGCGGAACAACAGCGGCGCATCGGGAACGATCGTACGCACCGCATCCCAGCCGCCGGCGTCGAACGTCCCCGCACCGAGCGGCGGCGGGGTGGGCGGGGCGCCCGGCGGGGCGGCGTCGCGATAAACGATCGACTGCACCTCGCGTAGCGCAAGTTCTCCGTCGCCGAGCGTGTCATGCGCGACATCGACGAACACCAATTGCCCGGACGCGCCCGTTTTCGCGGTCACCGAGACGATGCGCGAGCGGCGCTCGATCACCTCGCCGGCGTGGAGTGCACGGACGAAATCGACCTTGCTCGACGCCCACATCCGGCGCGGCAACGGCACCGGGGGCATGAAGCTCGCCGGGCTGTCGTCGCGGCGCGGGTGGCCGTCCTCGCCCAGCGCAGCGGTCGGCGCATCGGGGAGGCACAGGCACCAATGGAGGCCCTGCGGCACCGCGCCGTCGTCGGGTACGGTGCAATCGAGCGAGGCGCACCAGCGCGTCAGCAGCCCCGCGTCGATCCGGTCGCGACGGACTTCCTCGCGCCCGACCCAGCGGCTCCAGTCGCTCATTGGCCGCGCCCCACGATGCCGGCGTCGATCAGCCGCGCGATCTCGCCCGACGACAGCTTGAGCCGTTCGGTCAACACTTCCTCGCTATGCGCGCCGTTGCGCGGGGCGGGGCGCGGGGGCTGGCGTTCGAGCTGCGGCATCGTGGCGAACGCGCCGGCGGCGGGATAATCGAACCCGCTGGGGTTGGCGGCGCGCCCGAAGATCGGATTGTCCGCCACCAGCGCCGGATCGCGCACCGCGTCGGACATTGCGCGATACGCCGAATGGACGATCCCGCCCGCGTCGAATGCGGCGGCGAGATCGGCGTGGCGGCGCGCGCCGATCGCCTGCTCGAACAACGGGAACAGCGCATCGCGATGCGTGAAGCGCAGCCCGTCATCGGTGGCGAACGATACGCCACGCTGCGCCTCCAGCGCCGCCACCGCCGCGCCGAGATCGAGCGCGGCCAGCAGATTGGCCCATTGCCGCGGGGTCACCACGACGATCATCGTCCGCACCCCGTCGGCGGTGACGAAATCGCGCCCGAACAGGCCGTAGACCGTGTTGCCGAGCCTCGGCCGGTCGTGCCCCTCGTAGAGCACCTCGGCGAGGCTGCCGAGATTGGCGACGGTGCCGATCGCGACGTCGGAGAGCGGGATGCGCACCTCGCTTCCGGCGCCGGTCTCCCCGCGCCGACGCAGCGCGGCGAGCAGCGCAAAGGCGGCATAAGCGCCGCTCAACAGATCCCAGCCGGGGAGCACGTGGTTGACCGGCGCCGGCCCCTCGCCGGTCAGCATCGGATAGCCGACCGCATTGTTGACGGTATAATCGAGCGCGGGCGATCCGTCGGCCCAGCCCATCACCCGCACGGTGATGAGATCGGCGCAGCCCGCGGCGAGCACGTCATGCGCCATGAAGCCCTTGACCGGGAAATTGGTGATGAGCTGCCCGGTCGCGCGTACCAGCGCCTGCAACAGTTCGCGCCCCTGGGGCCGCGCGAGATCGAGCGCGACCGATTTCTTCGCGCGGTTGAGGTTCTCCCAATAGAGCGAATCGTTTGCCGCGGTCACCGGCCAGCGGCGGAAATCGGGGCCGCCGCCGATCTGGTCGACACGGATCACCTCGGCGCCGAGTTGCGCGCAATAGAGGCCGGCGGTGGGCGAGGCGACGAACGACGATGCCTCGATCACCGAAAGGTCGCCCAGCAGGTTATACATGGCCGCGTCCTTTGCCGGCTGGCTCAAGCAAAGGCATTGAATTCGCGCAGCATGTGTTTGGCGATCTGGAGCTGGAGGATCTGCGTCGTCCCCTCGTAGATGCGATAGATGCGCGCATCGCGGAAGAAGCGCTCGGCGTCATATTCGGCGAGATAGCCCGCCCCGCCGTAGACCTGCACCACGCGATCGACCACACGGCCGCACATCTCCGAGGCGAACACCTTGAACGCCGCCGCCTTGCGCAGGACATTCTCCCCCGCATCGGCGCGGCGGGTGACGTCGGCCATCATCGTTTCGGCGGCGTAGATCTCGATCTCGCTGTCGGCGAGCATCTGCTGGATTAGCTGGAAATTGGCGATCGGCTCGCCGAACGCCTTGCGCTCGGTGGCGTAGCGGATCGCGCTATCGAGCGCGCGCCGGGCATAAGCGGTGGCCGCCGCGCCGACCGACATGCGGCCGTTGTCGAGGCTCATCATCGCATAGACGAAGCCCTTGCCCAATTCGCCGCCGAGCAGCGCGCTCTCGCCGACATGGACGTCTTCCATGATGATATCGGCGATATGGCTGCCGGACTGGCCCATCTTCTTGTCCGACTTGCCGATCGACACGCCGGGAGCGTCCATCGGCACGATGAAGGCGGAGACATGCGCATTCTTGGGCAGATTCTCCTTCGAGGTCCGCGCCATGATCAGCCCGACCTTGGCGAAGGGCGAATTGGTGATGTAGCGCTTGGTGCCGTTGAGCACCCAGCCGTTGTCGGTCCGGGTGGCGGTCGTCTGCAGCCCGGCCGAATCCGAACCCGATCCCGGCTCGGTCAGCCCGAAACAGGCGATCTCGCCGCCCGCGACGCGCGGCAACCATTCGGCCTTTTGCGCGTCGGTGCCGCCATTCTTGAGCGCGGAGCAGAACATTCCGATGTTGATCGAGATGATCGAGCGGAACGCCGGCATCGCATAGCTCAGCGCGTGGATCGTCCGCACATATTGCGTGACGTTCATCCCCGCCCCGCCATAACCCTCCGGCATGGTGAGGCCGAACAGCCCCATGTCGCGCAGCTCGGCGAGGATATCGTCGGGGATCCGGTCGCTCTCGATGATCGCGCGCTCGGCGGGGATCAGCCGCTCGCGCACATAGCGCTGGAGCTGGTCGATGAACTGCTCGAAGACATCGGCATCCATCCCCGGATTGACGTTGACCATCTGAAGCTCCTCACCCGGATCATAGCATGCGCCGACACCTTGCCCGCGTGCGCGGAGGGGATTGGCTTTCCTGTCCGATACAATCGATCGGACGATAGCCGTTTCGCGGCGAATATTCAACATTGAGAATTGAATTTCACAATGCTGAAAACTATACCTGTCGTATGACAGGACCGGTTCGATCCGTTTCTCAGGCGCTGGGGATTTTGCGGCTGCTCGCGGAAACCAGCCCGATGTCGCTGTCGGATATCGCGCGGGTGACGGGGTTGAGCCCGTCGAGTTGCCTCAATCTGCTCAAGACTTTGGTCGACGAGGGCGTGGTCGAGCGCGACGCGCGGACCAAATCCTACCGTCTCGCACGCGCCTGGGCGGCGTCGGAGGCGTTGCGTGACGGCGCGGGGCAGGGGCTGGTCGATCGGGCGCAGCCGCTGATCACGCAATTCGCGCGGCGGCACGATGCGGCGGTGGCGTTGTGGAAGGTGATCTCGCGCGAGCGGGTACGCGCGGTGTCGCGCGCGGAAAGCGATGCCGGGATGCGCGTCGCGATGGCCGACGGGCAGCGCCAGCCGCTCGGTGGCGGCGCGGTAGGGCGCGCGCTGGCGGCGGCGCAGCGGGTCGCGCCCGACGAACTGGCGCGGCGGTTCGAGCCGGTCCGCTGGCAGGCGCCCTTGTCGCTGGCGGATTATGCGGCGCAGGTCGAGACGGCGACGGCGCGCGGTTATGCGGTCGACGACGGTTTCGCCTTTCGCGGGATCTGCACCGTGGCGGTCGCGATCGCGGGGGTGATGCCGGGCTTCTGCCTCTCCGCCTCGATGTTCGCGGGTCGCACGCCGGCGGAGGTGGCGGCGTTGGGCGAGGAATTGGTCGGCGTGCGTGACGCGTTGCTGCGCGGATAGGGCACGACAGCCTCTCCACGGTTCGGGCGGAGCTTGTCGAAGCCCTGCACTTTTCTTCCTCGGAAGAAGGGCAGCCCTTCGACAGGCGCAGCGCGAACGGGAAAGTGCAGATTCCGAGCCTAACCCCGATCGAATTCGAGAGCGCCGGCTTTCGCCTCTTGCGCGGAATGCCGTTCATCCGTCAGGAGCGTGTCATGGCCAATATCTTCGATCTTCCGCCTTTTCCCGCCGTCGCGATCGAGGGGAGCGCCGATCGCTTCCCGGTCGGCCGGATTTTCTGCGTCGGGCGCAATTATGCCGCCCACGCACGCGAAATGGGCAAGGACCCCGATCGCGAGCCCCCGTTCTTCTTCGCCAAATTCGCGCAGACGCTGGTGCCGGGCGGGGGGACGATCCCCTATCCGCCGGCGACCGGGGATTATCATTATGAGGCCGAACTGGTCGTCGCGATCGCAAGCGAGGGCGCGGCCGTGGCGGTCGAGGACGCGCTCGATCTCGTCTACGGCTATGCCGCCGGGCTCGATATGACGCGCCGCGATCTGCAGGCGGTGGCCAAGGATCTCGGCCGCCCGTGGGACAATGCGAAGAATTTTGCCTTCTCCGCGCCGATCGGCACGTTGCGCCCCGTGGCGAACGGCGGGCATGTCACCGCCGGCGCGATCACGCTGACCCGGAACGGCGTCGAACGCCAACGCGGCGATATCGCCGACATGATCTGGGATACCGCGGAGGTGATCGCGCATCTCTCCCGGATCGAGCGGCTGCTGCCCGGCGATCTGATCTATACCGGCACCCCCGCGGGGGTCGGCGCGGCGGTGACCGGCGACCGGCTGGTCGTGGCGATCGACGGGCTTTCCCCGCTCGCGGTGGAGATCGGCCCGCGCGAGGAGCCTTTCGATGCGGCCTGACGCGATCACCCGGGAAGAGTGCGTCGCGCTCGATCGGCGCGATCCGCTGGCGGAATTCCGCGATGCGTTCGTGATCCCCGAGGGGGTGATCTATCTCGACGGCAATTCGCTCGGTGCGATGGCCAAGGCGGCGCCCGCCCGTGCCGCGCGCGTCGTCGAGCATGAATGGGGCTCCGATCTGATCCGCAGCTGGAACAATGCCGGCTGGTTCGAACTGCCGCTCGAGCTGGGCGACAAGCTCGCGCCGCTGATCGGCGCCGATGCGGGCGAGGTGGTGGTCACCGATACGACCAGCGTCAATCTGTTCAAATTGTTGTGGGCGGCGGCCGACATGCGGCCTGGCCGACGCAAGATCATTCTCGAGGGCAGCAATTTCCCGACCGACAATTATGTCGCGCAAGGGGTCGCCGCGGCGCGCGGGCTGGAAGTGGTGCTGGTCGAGCGCGACGCGATCGCCGATGCGATCGACGAGGATACGCTCGCCATCAGCATCACGCACGTCCACTACAAGACCGGGCATATCAACGACATGGCCGCGCTCACCGCGCGCGCGCATGCCGCCGGGGCGCTGGCGATCTGGGATCTGTGCCACAGCGCCGGGGCGCTGCCGGTCGATCTCAACGGCTGCAATGTCGATCTCGCGGTGGGCTGCACTTATAAGTATCTCAACGGCGGGCCCGGCTCGCCCGCCTTCCTGTTCGTCGCCAAACGGCATCTCGCGACCGCGCGGCAGCCGATCACCGGCTGGTGGGGGCATGCCGACCCGTTCGCGCTGACCCCCGGCTATGCCCCGGCGCCCGATATCCGCCATTTCCTCACCGGCACCCAGCCGATCGTCAGCCTGTCGCTGGTCGGGGTCGGCGCCGATCTGATGCGCGCGGCGGATATGACGCGGGTGCGTACCAAGTCGATCGCGCTGACCGAAACGTTCATCGCCTTGGTCGAGCAACGCTGCGCCGCGCACGGCTTCACGCTCGTCTCGCCGCGCGATGCAAACGAGCGCGGCAGCCAGGTCTCCTTCGCGCATCCGCACGGCTATGCGATCATGCGCGCGCTGATCGATCGCGGAGTGATCGGCGACTTCCGTGCCCCCGATATCGTCCGTTTCGGCTTCACCCCGCTCTACGTCCGCTTTGCCGACGTCTGGGATGCGGTCGACGTGCTCGTCGACGTGATGGAAAGCGGCGCGTGGCGCGACGCGCGCTATGCCGAGCGCGAAGCGGTGACGTGATCCGCGCGATCATGAAGATCGACGGATTCCTGCTGGCGATGCTCGCCGCGGTGGTGCTGGCGTTTCTCGCGCCGCGGCTGGGGGCCGAGGGCGGCGCGCTGCATATGGCGCAGGTGACCGAGATCGGCATCGCGCTGGTCTTCTTCCTCCACGGCGCGAACCTGTCGCCGCAATCGCTGAAGGCGGGGGCGGCGAACTGGCGCGTCCATCTCGCGGTGCAGGCGACGACCTACATCCTGTTCCCGCTGATCGGCTTCGCGATCTTCTTCGGGCTCAGCTCGGTGCTCGCTTATGAGGTGCGGCTCGGGGTGTTCTTCCTGTGCGCCTTGTCGTCGACGATCTCCTCGTCGGTGGCGATGACGAGCATGGCGCGCGGCAACGTTCCCGCGGCGGTGTTCGATGCCTCGCTTTCGGGGATCATCGGCATGGCGATCACCCCCAGCTTGATCGCGATGGTCGCGGCGGTCAGCGGCGAGCCGTTCCCGATCCTGCCCGCGATCGGCGATGTCGCGCTGACCTTGCTGCTGCCGTTCGCGGCGGGGCAACTCTCCCGCCCGTTGATCGCGACATGGCTCGCGGCGCGCAAGCCGATCATCAACCGGCTCGATCGCGGGGTGATCGTGCTGATCGTCTATACCGCTTTCTGCGAGTCCACCGCCTCGGGGCTGTGGTGGCGCTATTCGCCGTGGGTGATCGCCGAGATCGCGGCGATCGCGGCGATATTGCTGGCGGTGGTGCTGGGGGTGACGACCGCGCTGTCGCGCGCCTGCGGCTTCCCGCTGGCGGACGAGGTGACGACGGTGTTCTGCGGGTCGAAGAAGAGTCTCGCCAACGGCGCGCCGATCGCGCGGATCCTGTTCGCGGGCAACCCGGCGATGGGGATGATCATGCTGCCGATCATGCTCTATCACCAACTGCAGCTGATCGTCTGTTCGATACTCGCGCGCCGCTATGCCGCGCGGGCGGCAGCAGCGGCGCGTTGAGCACGCCACTCGACAGCTTGGATCGGGCTGCGTATTTCGTTTACTCGCCCGGCATATAGTGGCCGCGGATATTGGAACCCCGCCGCTTGCTTCTTGCCTTCGCCCTTCTGTTCGCCCCGCTCCAGGAAATCCCGATCGCCGCGCCGATCACGCATACCGGCGTGCGCCCGGCGATCGCGGCGACGATCGCGGGAATCGCGAGCTTCACGCGCTGGCCGCAACCGCAGGCGCCGGTGCGGCTCTGCCTCGCCGGGGTGACGCAGGTCAGCGAGCGCGATTTCGCCGGGGTCGCGATCGACGGTCAGCCGGTCGCGGCGACGCGGATCGATCGCCCCGCCGCGCTGGCGACGGCGCGCTGCGCGATCCTCTATCTCGGGCGGATGCCCGTGCCGGCCGCGCAGCGACTGATCTGGGCAAGCTACGGCCGCGCCATCCTGACGATCGCCGAGGATGATCCGGAATGCCGCGGCGGGGCGATGTTCTGTCTGCGCGACGAGCCTGCGGCGGTGCGCTTCCTGCTCAATCTCGATGCGATCTCGCGCGGGGCGGTGAAGGTCGATCCGCGCGTGCTGCGGCTGACGCGAGGTGCGCATTGAGCGCCGAGCGGCTTCCGACATTGGGCCGCGCGCTGGCGCGCGTTCAGCAGCGCACGATGCTGCTGACGTTGCTGCTCGCGCTGGCCGGCAGCCTGCTCAGCGGCGTGCTGATGGTCGACAGCTATGTGCGGCAGAATATGCGGCTGATCGGCCAGCTCGCCGGGTACAGCGTCGAGCCGGCGGTGGTGTTTCACGATCAGACCGCGATCGACGATGCGATCCGCCCGCTGCTGACGCGTGGTGACGGGGTGCGCGCGGTGGTGGTGACTGCGGGCGGCCTGCGGGTCGAGGTGCGCCACCCGGAAGACGAGGCGCATAGCACGATCGGATCGCTCAAGGATCGCACCGCCGCGCTGTTGTGGCCCGAGCCGGCGATCACGCGGATCGATCACGCCGGGCGCCCGATCGGCGACGTGCGCGTCTATGCCGGGCTCGGCGGGCTCGATGGGTATCTCATGCTCGGCTTTGCCGACGGGGTGGGCGCGCTGATGCTCGCGGTGCTGCTCACCTATCCGATGGTCCGCCGGCTCCACCGCCGCATCGCCGAGCCGATCGGGGCGATCGCCGCGATCGCGCACCGCGTCCAGACCGAGCGCGCGCTGCACTTGCGCGCGCCGCGCGCGCCGATCGCCGAGATCGATTCGCTCGGGCACGATTTCAACGCGCTGCTGGCGGAGCTCGAAGGCTGGCAGGCGCATCTGGCGCGCGAGAACGAAACGCTGGCGCATCGCGCGATGCACGATCCGCTGACCGGGCTTGCCAATCGCGTGGTGCTGGAGGAGCGGCTGGCGAGCGAGCTCAAACTGGCTGCCGCCGCCGAGGCGGGGTTGGGCGTGCTCTATATCGACGCCAATCGCTTCAAGGAGATCAACGATCAGTTCGGTCATGCCGCGGGCGATCGTCTGCTGATCGAGATCGCCGCCCGGTTGCGCGGCGCATTGCGCCAGTCCGATCTCGCGGCGCGCGTGGGGGGCGACGAATTCGCGGTGCTGATCGCGCCGCCGGCCGGCCCGGACGAGACGCAGGCGCTCGCTGCGCGCATTCGCGCGACGATGACGCCGCCGTTGGTGTTGCCGGGCGGCGAGCGGATCGCGGTCTCGATCAGCCTCGGCGCCGCCAATTTCCCCGAGGACGGTCGCGATATCGCGACGTTGCTCAACGCCGCCGACCGCGCGATGTATGCCGACAAACGCGCGGCGCCGGCGCCGACGATCGCCGTGGTGCGCCAATCCTATAAACCGAGCTGACCCGAACGGATCGAGCCCCGCCGATCCGCAGAAGATTGCCCAAGCCCGTCAGCGGCTTATATGAGCCTCAGTTCAGGAGGCAGAAGATGACCCACCGATATCTGCTCCTTCCGGCGCTGGCGTTGATCGCCGGCTGCCAGACGGTGCAGCCCGCGCCCACGCGCGGCTTCTCGCCGGCGCAGCAGGCGACGCTGCAGGAGAATGGTTTCAAGCCGTCGGGCGACAATTGGGAGTTCGGCCTGGCCGATCGATTGCTGTTCGCGAGCGACAGCGCCAACCTGCTCGACGATCAGCGCGTCGCTTTGTCGCATACCGCCGCCGCGCTCGCCAAAGTGGACATTCACGGCGCACGGGTGGAGGGGCACACCGATCGCACCGGATCGGCGACCTATAACGAGGCGCTGTCGCTCAAGCGCGCGACGGCGGTCGCCGATGCCTTGCGCGCCGGGGGGCTCGACGGCGACCGGCTGGTCGTGCGCGGTCTGGGCGCGCGCTATCCGGTGATGAGCAACATCACCGCCGCGGGGCGGACCGAGAACCGGCGCGTCGTGATCATCGTTTCGCCGGACGACGCCCGGCCGGCGGCGCCCCCACCTTCCGGTGCGGTGCGTTAGTTAAAGCAGGGTCGCCCAATCCCGTTCGCCCGTCGACAAGCTCGGGGCGAACGGATCAGATTTTGCGCGAGATGCTTGGTCTTGGCTCATTCCCCGCCGGTGCTGGCGCGGATGACGAGGCGGACCGGGCATTCGATCCGCCGGCGGGCGTGCGGCGAATCGCGCACCAGCGCCTGCACCGCGCGGACCGCCATGTCGACGATCGGCTGGCTGACCGTCGTCAGCGAAGGCCAGGCGAAGCTCGACGCATCGCTGTCATCGAACCCGGCGACCGCGAGGTCCTTCGGCACGCGCAGCCCGTTTTCATGCGCATAGCCGAGCACGCCGAGCGCGAGTTCGTCGTTGAAGGTGAAGATCGCCGAAATGTCGGGAGCGTCCTTCAGCAACTGCCCCGCGGTGCGATAGCCGGTGGCGGGGAAGGTGCCGTCCCACAGCATCTTGCTGGCGGTGACGTCGCTCGCGCTCCCGCCGAGCGCGCAAACCGCGGCGATCAGCGCGTCGCGGCGCGTCGCGCTCGAGGCGAAGTTGGACGGGCCGTTGATGACGCCGAAGCGGCGATGCCCTTTTTCCCACAAATGCCGGGCAAGCTGGGAAACCCCGTCCGCATCGTGCGCGAACACGGCGACCGAGCGATCGGGGTCGAGCATCGGCGAGATCCGCACGTAGCGTACGCCGTCGCGCTCTAGCGCGTCGAGGAGCGCCAGATCGTCGCACAGGGGCGGGGGCAGGATCATCCCGTCGCAGCGGGTCTGGCGCAAGGTGCGCTCGTAATGATCGGCCGCGACCGGGTTGCGCTGGTCAAATTCCTCGGTGACGAGATGATAGCCGAGCGCGCGGCAGGCACGCGCCGCGCCGCGCGCCAGCTCGCTATAATAAAGGCTCGCCGTATCGGCGACGAAGGTGCCGATCAGATAGGATTGCGAGGCAGCGAGCGATCGGGCGGCGAGGTTGAGCTGGAACCCGGTCTCCGCGATCACCGCCTTGACGCGCTCGCGCGTCGTATCGCGGACCGAAGGATGCTCGTTGACGACGCGCGACACCGTCTTGGCCGAAACGCCAGCGCGCTCGGCAACATCGGCTAGTGTCGCAGCCCTCCGAGCGTCTTCGTTTTTCACCGACGCAGTTAAATGGCCGGACCGGGCCAAGTCCAGCAGGATTGTTACGTGACGTAAATTTAATCTAGGTTAGTAAACGGACTGTCGCGGCCGCGACTAATGATCGTGGGCGTGCCCGTGCAGCGCTTCCAGCACTTCATCGGTCCGCGCCGGATCGCCGATCGCGAGTACCTGTCCGGCGCTGGCGGCGGTCAGCGGATCGCCGTGCCAGTCGCACATCCGCCCGCCCGCGCCCTCCACGATCGGTGCGAGCGCGGCGAAGTCGTAAAGCGCCAGCCCCGCTTCGCACACCAGATCGAGATGCCCCGCGGCGACCAGGCCGTAATTATAGCAATCGCCGCCATAGACCGGCCCCTGCCGGGCATGGCCGCCGGAGACCGCTGCGACCAACGCCAGGAACGCATCCGCCTCCTCCCCGCTGAACGCATGCGGGCTGGTGGTGGCGAGCAGCGCGCCTTCCAGCGTGGCGCAGGCGCGGGTACGCACCGCGCGGCCGTTGAGTGTCGTCGGCTGCCCCGCCGCGCCGAGCCAGCGTTCGCGCTGGATCGGCTGATCGATGATGCCGAGGACCGGCCAGCCGTCCTCGACCAAAGCGATCAGCGTCCCGAAAATCGCGCGGCCGGCGGTGAAGCTGCGGGTGCCGTCGATCGGATCGAGCACCCATTGGCGGCCGGTGACGCCGTCCTTCACGCCATATTCCTCGCCGACGATCCCGTCGCCCGAGCGCTCGGCGTCGAGGATGCGGCGCATCGCCGTCTCCGCCGCGCGATCGGCGAGGGTGACCGGCGAATGATCTTCCTTGATCTCCACCCCGTGCTCGGTGCGGAAATACGGGCGGATCGCCTCGCCCGCCGCATCGGCGAGGCGCAGCGCGAGATCGATATCGGTCTGACGGATCGGCATGCTACGTGCCTATCGCACCGCGCGCGTTCGCGCTAGAATAGGGCAGAAATTCAGGAGATATCAGATGCGCCTGTTGCCGTTGTTCGCCGCGCTGGCGATCGCCGCCCCGGTCAGCGCCGCTTTGGCGCCGGGGGCCAAGGCGCCCGATTTCACGACGCGTGGCGCGATGGCGGGCAAGGTGGTGAAGATCAGCCTCGCCGAGCAGCTGCGCCACGGCCCGGTGGTACTGTATTTCTTCCCGGCGGCGTTCACGCCGGGCTGCAATGCCGAGGCGCGCGCCTTTGCCGAGAGCCTGGAGTCGTTCCGCGCGGCGGGTGCGACGGTCATCGGCATGTCGGCGGATTCGGTGGAAGATCTGCAGAAATTCTCGTCGAGCGAATGCGCCGGGAAGTTCGCGGTGGGGAGCGCCGGCCCGCGCGTGGTAAAGGATTATGACGTTGCCTTGCCGCGCATGATGAACGGTCGTAACATAACAAACCGGACAAGTTACGTGATCGACCGCAAGGGGCGGGTCGTCTTTGTCCATAGTGATATGAATCCTAAGGAACATATTTCGTCGACGCTGGAGGCGGTGCGCAAGCTAAAGGCGGGCTGATCGGTGGTCACCACTTCTTAGCGCTTTGCCGATAAGCGCCGGTCGCAGGAGCTGATCGATCCACATGCGCCAGGCATCGTGGAAGCAGGGGGAATGGAACGGTGGGCGTCATTGGTACGCAGCGAATCCTGGAGAGCGAGGCGTCGCCCGGGCTGTTCGAGCGTATCGGCCGATTCCTTGCCGAACAGCGGCTTAGCCCCGAACCGGCGCATTATACCTTCGCCTATCACGTCATGAGCGACCCCGAAGGGCCGCTGGCGCGCGCGGTCGAGACGCTGACCGACGGCGGGGTGCGGCTGTCGCGCAAGGATATCGTATCGCTCGGCGGCGAGGCGGTGGCCGGGCCGACGGTGGAACTCGTCGCCCCGGCGCCGGCGCGCAATACGGCGCCCGAGGAGGAGCAGCCCAATCCCGCCGCGCTGATCGACCGGGCGAAGGAGCATGTCGACGATTTCGCCGACACGGTGCGCGCGATCCATGTCGAGACGCGCGGTTTCGGGCGCGACATTGCCGCCAGCGCCGCGGCGATACGCCGGCAGGGGGCGGTCGAGGGGATGGACGAGATCGCGCGGCTGACCGGCGCGATGCTCGATCGCGTGCGTCAGGCCGAGGCGCGGCTCGAGGCGGCGACGCGTGAGACCGAGGCATTGCGCAGCGCGCTCGACGAGGCGCGCGACAGCGCGCGGCACGATCCGCTGACCGAGCTTGCCAACCGCCGCGCGTTCGACGAGGCCTATGCCGCGCTCGTCCCCGGCACCGCGGTGGTCGTGGCGGTGTGCGACATCGATTATTTCAAGCGCATCAACGATCGGTTCGGCCATGCGGTGGGCGATCGCGTGCTCAAGGCGATCAGCCAGACGCTCGTCGCGGAATGCGAGGGGCATCTCGTCGCGCGCGTCGGGGGCGAGGAATTCGCGATCCTGTTCGTCGGCATCGCACTCGAGGAAGCGTGCGCGATCGTCGAGCGCGCGCGCGCCGCGATCGCCGCGCGGCGGCTGCGGTTGCGCGCGACCGACGCCTTCATCGGCGCGATCACCATTTCCGCCGGGCTTACCTGCGCCACCGGGGCGGAGCAGCAGGAGGAGGCGCTGGCCCGCGCCGACGCCGCGCTCTACGCCGCCAAACATGCCGGGCGGAACCGCGTGGATATCGCGCCGTAAGTTGGCGAAATGCGCCACTGGCGCGCGGTGAATATTGCCATTATTCCCGCGGGCGTCAGCTAAGCTATTGATTTATTTAGGCCAGAAAAACTGGCACGGCTCGTGCAATTCCCTTGGCATCGACCGCCGGATCGACCGGCGGCCACCACAAAGGGAATTGGATCATGACCGACCGTTTCGTCTCCGCCCGCGCTTATGCCTTCAGCTTCGTCGGCGCCGTGCTCGTCGCCGCGCTAATGGTCAGCGCCGCCGTCCCCGTGATGCCGATCGCCTGATCGCTGCGACCCCGACACCTCTAACAGGAAAGCAATCATGTATCGCCCCTTCGCTTTCGGCTTCGCCTCCTTCGCCACCGCCGCGCTGCTGATCTACGTCAATGCCGTGAGCACCGTCGTCGCCTGATCGGCGATCGACGGCGCTCACCGACCCACCGGCAGATCCTTGAACGCAGCGTCCTTGTCGACGCGGATCTCGCCGGGCAGACCGAGCACGCGCTCGGCGATGATGTTCTTCAAAATCTCATCGGTGCCGCCGGCGATGCGCAGCCCCGGCCCGTTCATCACCGCGGACTGGAACAGCCCCTTGAGCGGCAACAGCGCGGGATCGTTGATGATCCCGTACTGATCCTCCGCCTCGACCGCGGCATTGCCCAGATCCTGCAGCTGGTTGGCGGCGATGATCTTGCCGATCGAGCTTTCCGGCCCCGGCGTCTGCCCGCGGCTAAGCGCGGTGATCGTGCGCATCCGCGTGTTGCGCAGCCCCTCGGCCTGGACATACCAATCGGCGAGCCGCTGGCGGAATGCCGGGTCGCGGATCAGCGGCCCGTCCGCCGCATCGAGTTCCCTTGCGAGCGCGAGGATATCCTTCGGCCCCGCGCCCCCGCCGCCACCCACCGCGAGCCGCTCGTTCATCAGCGTGACGAGCGCGACCTTCCACCCGTCGTCGACCGCGCCGAGCCGCTGCGCATCGGGAATGCGGACGTCGGTGAAATAGATTTCGTTGAAATTGGACCCGCCCGACATCTGGTGGATCGGCCTGATCTCGATCCCCGGCGCGCGGAGATCGAGCCAGAACATCGTCAGCCCCTTGTGCTTGGGCAGATCGATGTTGGTGCGGACGAGAACGATCCCGAAATCGGAATAATGCGCGCCGGAGGTCCACACCTTCTGGCCGTTGACCACCCAGTCGCTGCCGTCGCGCACCGCGCGGGTACGGATCGCCGCGACGTCCGATCCGCCGGCGGGCTCGGAGAATAATTGCGACCAGATTTCCTCGCCGCGCAGCGCGGGGCCGACGAAGCGGCGCTTGGTCGCATCGTCGGCAAAGGCCATTACGGTCGGCACGCACATCCCGAGCCCGATCGTGAAATAACCGTATTGGACCGGGAATTTGGCTTCCTCCTGCCCGAAGATCACGCTCTGGATCGGGGTGCCCCCGCCGCCGCCCCATTCCTTGGGCCAAGTGATCTGGGCATAGCCGGCCGCCGCCTTGCGCGCCTGCCAGCTTTTCGCTGCGGCCATATCGTCGGCGTGGGCGATCGCCTTGTGTTCGGCGACATTGGTTTCGAGCCAGGCGCGCGCGGCGGCGCGATAGGCGGCTTCTTCCGGGGTGTCGTTGAAGTCCATCGTTCCTCTCCCATCAGGCCGCGTTGCGTGTTTCGAGCTGGCTCACCAGCCGCTCGCGCCACGTCGCGGGGGCGCCCGCGACGAGGCTCAGCTGGCGCGAGCGCCGATAATAGAGGTGCGGGTCCGCCTCCCAGGTGAAGCCGATTCCGCCGTGGGTCTGGATATTCTCCTTCGACGCGAACCAGAAAGCGTCGCTCGCCGCGACCCGCGCGGTGGCGGCGGCAAGCGGCAGTTCGGCCGCCGCGGTGTTGAGCGCCCAGGCGCCGTAATAAGCGTTCGACCGTGCGATCTCGTTCTTCACATAGATATCGGCGAGCTTGTGCTTGATCGCCTGATAGCCCGCGATCTGCCGCCCGAAGGCATAGCGATCGAGCGCATAGGCCTTGGCCATATCGAGGCAGCGATCGGCGCCGCCGAGTTGCTCGAACGCGAGCAGCACCGCGGCGCGATCGAACACCGCCTGCATCGCGGCAATGCCATCCTCGTCGCCGAGCCGCTCGGCCGGCGCCGCATCGAATATCAGCCGTGCCGCGGAGCGGGTCGGATCGAGCGTCTTGAGCGTCTCGGCGCTGACCCCGGCGCCCTTCTCGACCAGATAGAGCCCGTCCTTCGCCAGCACGACGATCAGATCGGCGACATCGCCGTCGGTTACCGGGATCTTCTCACCCGAAAGCGTGCCGCCGCTCGCGGTCGTGCGGATCGAGCGCGCGGTCACCGGCCCCTTGCCCTCGCTGGTGGCGAAGGCGCCGATGCACTCGCCCGCGGCGATCCGCGGCAGCCACTTCTGCTTCTGCGCCTCGGAGCCGAACAGCATCAGCGCCTCGGCGACGAAATAGACCGTCGAGGCGAACGGGATCGGCGCGCAGGCGCGGCCAAGCTCCTCCGCCAGCGCGCATAATTCGACATGGCCGAGCCCGAGCCCGCCGTAGCCTTCCGGGATCGCCGCGCCGAGCCAGCCCTGTTCGGCCACCGCGCGCCACAGCGTTTCATCATAGCCGCGCGCCGCGTCGTCGAGCACGCCGCGCACCACGCTCGCATCGCATTTCGCGGCGAGGAAGCGGCGCGCCTCCTCCTTGAGCATCTTCTGTTCGTCGGAATAATCGAAGTTCACGAGACCTCTCCTGACTTCTGTTTTCGCTCGTCCGCGGGGCGGCTTTACCGCGGCTGCATGCGGATCGCGCCGTCGAGCCGCACGTCCTCGCCGTTGAAATAGCCGTTGCGGATCATCTCCACCGCCAGCGCGGCATATTCGGGTGCGGCGCCGAGCCGCTTGGGGAAGGGCACCGACGCCGCCAGCGCCGCCTTCACCTGCGGCTTGGCGCGCGCGAGCAAGGGCGTGTCGAAAATGCCCGGCAGGATCGTGTTGATGCGGATGCCCTCGCTCATCAGGTCGCGCGCGATCGGCAAGGTCATGCCGATCACCCCGGCCTTGGCCGAGGCATAGGCGACCTGCCCCATCTGCCCTTCCTCGCCTGCGACGCTGGCGGTGTTGACGATCGCGCCGCGCTCGCCGCCGGCGAGCGGGTCGAGCGTCATCATCCCCGCCGCCGCGCCGACGATGCAGCGGAAACTGCCGATCAGATTGAGCTCGATCGTCTTGATATATTTGTCGATCGGATAGGGCTCGATCGCCCCGGTTTCCTTCGACCGCGCGACCGTCTTGTGCGGGCCGAAGCTGCCCCCGGCGCAATTGACCAGGATGCGTTCCTGCCCGTTCGCCGCGCGCGCGCTGGCGAACCCCGCGTCGACCGATGCCTGGTCCATCACGTCGACCGCGCAATAGGTCGCGCCGATCGCCGCCGCGGCGTCCGGGCCGATCTCCTCATTCTTGTCGAACAGCGCGACCTTCACCCCCGCCGCGCGCAACGCGCTCGCGGTGGCATGGCCGAGCCCGGAAGCCCCGCCGGTGACGATCGCCGCGATATCCGGTCCCAGCTCCACGCATCGCTCTCCCGTTTCTATTGTGGGATAACATTAGTTATGTAGAAATGCGCGTCAATAACCGCGGCAGGAGGGATGCGTGGATTATCAGACGCTGCTGGTCGAACGACGCGGCGCGGTCGACCGGGTGACGATGAACCGGGCCGATCGGCTCAATACGCTCGACGAGGTGATGATCGCCGAACTGGCGGGCTATTTCGATCGAATCGCCAAGGATCGCGATTGCCGCGTGATCGTGCTCAAAGGGGCGGGACGCGCGTTTTGCGCCGGGCTCGATCTCACCGCGGCGCAGACGGCAGCCAGCCCGCGCGATACGATCGACCGGCTCGCGCACCAGCGCAGCATCGCCGAGATCGTGATGAAGATGCGCTATTGCCCGCAGCCGATCGTCAGCCTGGTCCACGGCCCGGCATGCGGCGGCGGGTTCGCGATCGCGCTGGCGAGCGACATCCGCATCGCGGGCGAATCGGCGCGGATGAACGCCGCCTTCGTCCGCATCGGGCTGTCGGCGTGCGATATCGGGGTGAGCTATTTCCTGCCGCGGCTGGTCGGCGCGAGCGTCGCCGCCGAACTGATGCTGACCGGCGACTTCATCACCGCCGATCGCGCGCTGGCGACCGGGCTGGTCAGCCGCGCGGTGCCCGACGATCAGATGGAGGCGGCGGCCGCGCCACTGATCGAGGCGATGCTGACCACCGCGCCTTTGGGGCTTCGGCTGACCAAGGAATGCCTGCGAATGGCGATCGACGCGCCCAGCCTCGAATCGGCGGTGGCGATGGAGGATCGCAACCAGATCCTCTGCGCGTCCGGCCCCGATTTCGAGGAGGCGATCGCGGCGTTCTTCGAGAAACGCCGGCCCGAATATGGGGGGCGATGCTAAAGCGCGATCACCTCTCCACCGTTCGGGCTGAGCCTGTCGAAGCCCTGCACTTTTCTTCGTCGGAAGAAGTGCAGCCCTTCGACAAGCTCAGGGCGAGCGGTGGAGAGGTTGCGCGCTATCCCTCGCCTCACACCCGCATCGGCATCAGCACGTAGAGCGCGGGCGACTTGTCGTTCTCGCGGATCAGCGTCGGCGCGGCGGCGTCGGCGAGGTGGACTTCCACCAGATCGCCGTCGATCTGCCCCAGAATGTCGAGCAGATAGCGGCTGTTGAAGCCGATCTCGAACGGCGAGGAGACATATTCGCCCGACACCTCTTCCGCCGCGGTGCCGTTTTCCGGGCTGGTCACCGAGAGCGTCACCTTGTCGCGATCGAGCCCGACCTTCACCGCGCGGGTCTTTTCGGTGGCGATCGTCGACACGCGGTCGACGCCCTCCATGAAGCTCTTGGGGTCGATCTTGAGGATCTTGTCGTTGCCCGTCGGGATGACGCGCGAATAATCGGGGAAGGTCCCGTCGATCAGCTTGGAGGTGAGGATCGCCTGGCCGAGATCGAAGCGGATCTTGGTCGCGGACAACGACACCCCGACCGACCCGTCGACCTCGTCGAGCAATTTGCGCAGTTCGGCGACGCATTTGCGCGGCACGATCACGTCGGGCATCCCGTCGGCGCCGTCGGGGCGCGGGATCGTCACGCGGGCGAGGCGGTGGCCGTCGGTCGCCGCGGCCTTGAGCACCGGCTGCGCGCCGTCGCTGTCCGAAACGTGGAGGAAGATGCCGTTGAGATAATAACGCGTTTCCTCGGTCGAGATGGCGAATCGCGTCTTGTCGATGATCTGCTTCAGCGCCTCGGCGGGCATTTCGAACTGGGTCGGCAGCTCGCCCTCGGCGATCACCGGAAAATCGTCGCGCGGCAGGGTGCCGAGCGAGAAGCGCGCGCGACCCGCGACGATCGCCATCCGCCCGTCGGCGGCGGAGAGCGAGACCTGCGCGCCCTCGGGCAGCTTGCGCGCAATATCGAACAACGTGTGCGCCGAAACCGTGGTCGCGCCGGGCTGTTCGACCGTCGCGGGCACGCTTTCGTTGATCTGGAGATCGAGGTCCGTCGCCATCAGCCGCAGCGCGCCTTCGGGCGTCGCTTCGAGCAACACGTTGGACAGAATCGGAATGGTGTTCCTGCGCTCCACCACGGATTGCACATGGCTCAGCCCCTTGAGGAGCGTTGCGCGTTCGATCGTCGCCTTCATTCTATCGTCCCCCGGCCCGCCGGCAGAGGCCAGGGGCAGTTAAATTCACCCTAGCCAATGAAAAAGGGCCGGAGCAAGCGCCCCGACCCTTCTTTTCGGTGGATCGTTCCGTCTCCGGTCGATCCGCGATCGCGGTGCCGGCCGCTTCCCCACCCAATTCACCCGAAAGTTGCTGTCCGTTGGGTGGCGGATGAGGAATCGGCCGGCGCCGGATCAGAAGCGCACGCCCACGCCCGCCAGAATCTGGTGGCGATCGACGTCCACGTCGTAATTGTCGAACTTGCCGTAGTGCGAATAGCGATACTCGCCCTTGATGTAGGTGCTCGGCGTCAGATTGTATTCGAGGCCGGCACCGACGCGGTAGCCGTCCATGTTGCGATTGTCCTCGACGGTGGTCGACACGCCGTCGAAATAACGCGCGTTGATGCGGGCGTTGGTGTAGCCGCCCTTCACATAGACCATCGCCTGCGGGGAGATGACATAGCCGGCGCGCGCGCCGACATAGATGTCACGACCCGCGCGGACGCGCAGCCGGTCGCCGGTCTGGATCAGGTCGCTGGTGCGCGCCTTGGTGGTCGAGCCGGTGATTTCACCGTCGATACCGAGCACGACGTTGCCGCCGACCCGCGCGTCGTAACCGATCGCGCCGCCATAGGTGAAGCCGTCGCGGCCCTCGGTCGAACCGTCCGACCCGTCGCGCAGATGATCCCACCCGACCAGCGCCTCGACACGCGGACCCGAGAAGGGGGCCTGCTCACCCTGCGCCAGAGCCGGCGTGGCGAGCGCGGCACCGATCGAAGCGGCCGCAGCGGCGAAAACGAGCTTACGCATAAAAAACTCCATTCACTAAACCGTCCCCGAAACGATTGGGGGCGCGGCGGCTATTTGGGCGTTTCCGTACGGCTTTGCATGAACCTCAGATAAACGCGGAAATCCGTTGTTTTTGCGCCACAGGGGGTTGAATCGGACCGGGATTATTCCCATCGCGACGCGGGCGAGAAAGACGTTGCGCGGCGCCCCCGCGACGGTCCAAAGACGCCGTCATGGCAGCCAATCCCGCGCCGCGGCTCGGCCGCGATTTCATCGCCCGCCACGGCGAAACCGTGTTCAACGCCGCGCGCCGGCTGCAGGGCGATGCGCCGCACACCCCGCTGACCCGCGCCGGTTTTGCCCAGGCCGAGGAAATGGGGCGAGCGTTGCGCGCCACGCTCGGCGCACGGCCGAAACTGACCTTATGGGCGTCGAGCACCGGGCGCGCGCTGCAGACGCTGGCGATCGTCGCCGAACATCTCGAGCTCGACTGGCATGACGCGCGGGTCGATCCGCGGCTCGGCGAGATCGGGATGGGGAGCTGGGGCGGGCGCTATTATGCCGATGTCGTCGGGGAGGTCGGGCCGGTGATCGACGCGCAGGGGCTGTTGCGCCCCGCGCCGGACGGCGAGGATTATCCCGCGATCGCCGCGCGCGTCTCGGGCTGGCTCGCCGATACCGACAGCGATCCCGGCGACCGGCTGGTGATCATGCACGGCATCTCCAGCCGCGTGATGCGCGGGGTGATGACCGGTGCCGCGCCCGGCGCTTATGGCGCGCCGGTGCTGCCCGGGCATCCGCAGGGCACCGTGACGATGATCGAGGGCGGGCGCGAGTCGCTGGTGCATCTTGGCGCCGGCTACGCCCCGGCGTGATCGCCGCCGCGCTCCTGCTCGCCGCGGCGGGGGTCGAGGGGCGCACGACGCTCGGCGTCTATCAGAGCTGGGCGGCGTTTCGCGATGCCGCGCCGCGGCGCTGCTTCGCGATCGCCGCGCCGATCGGGGCGGGGGCGGCGTCGCGCTGGCATCCGTTCGCGAGCGTGCTGAGCCGCTTCGGCAAGGATCGGCGCGAGGCGGTGTTCATCCGCATGAGCGCCGCGATCCGCCCCGGCGCCGCCGTGACACTGGCGATCGGCGAGCGGCGCTTCACCTTGTCGGCGCGCGATTCCGCCGCCTGGTCCCCCGACGCGGCGACCGATCACGCGATTGTCGCGGCGATGCGCGGGGCGCGCAGCATGAGCGCATCGAGCGTCGCCGCCTCGGGGCGGCCGTTCGCCGATACCTACGCCCTCGCCGGCGCGGCGACCGCGATCGACGCGGCGGCTTTGGGGTGTGCTCCTTCTTCTCCCCTCCCTTGAACAAGGGAGGGGAGTAAGAGGAGGGGAGAAGGAGGACGAATCGTCCCCCGCTGGAAAAATGGCGCAAAGTCGATTATGTGCGCGGCCATGCAGACAGCATCGGCAGCACCCATGCCCATTCCGGGGCACATCGATCCCGTGCCCGTGGCGCGTGCCCTCACGCCGCGTAGCGACGGCCGCGTCGACCTCATGGGCCTGTCGAAAGACGCGCTGCGCGAGGCACTTGCCGACGCCGGGCTGGAGCCGAAACAGGCGAAATTGCGCGCCAAGCAGATCTGGCACTGGATCTACAACCGCGGCGCCACCGATTTCGCCGCGATGACCGATATCGCCAAGGCGCAGCATCCGTGGCTCGCCGAGCGATTCGTCATCGGCCGCCCCGAGGTGGTCGAGGCGCAGGTTTCGGTCGACGGCACGCGCAAATGGCTGCTCCGCTCGGACGACGGGCAGGATTATGAGATGGTGTTCATCCCCGATGCCGATCGGGGCACCCTGTGCGTCTCCAGCCAGGTCGGCTGCACGCTCAACTGTCGTTTCTGCCACACCGGGACGATGCGGCTCGTGCGCAACCTCACCGCGGGCGAGATCGTCGGTCAGGTGATGCTCGCGCGCGACGCGCTCGGCGAATGGCCGAGCCAGCCCGAGGGGCGGATGCTGACCAACATCGTGATGATGGGGATGGGCGAGCCGCTCTACAATTTCGACAATGTCCGCGATGCCTTGCGGCTCGTGATGGACGGCGACGGGCTCGCCTTGTCGAAGCGCCGCATCACGCTTTCCACCTCCGGCGTGGTGCCGATGATGGCGCGCGCCGGCGAGGAGATCGGGGTCAACCTCGCGGTGTCGCTCCATGCCGTGACCAAGGACGTGCGCGACGAGATCGTCCCGCTCAACCGCAAATATGGCATCGACGAGCTGCTCGCCGCCTGTGCTGCCTATCCGGGGGCGAACAACGCGCGGCGGATCACGTTCGAATATGTCATGCTCAAGGACAAGAACGATTCGGACGAGGACGCGCGCGAGCTGGTGCGGCTGATCCGGCATTATCGCCTGCCGGCGAAGGTCAATCTGATCCCGTTCAACCCCTGGCCCGGCGCGCCCTACGAATGCTCGACTCCCGAGCGGATCAAGGCCTTTTCGAACATCATCTTCGAGGCGGGGATTTCCGCCCCGACGCGGACCCCGCGCGGCCGCGACATCGACGCCGCCTGCGGACAGCTCAAGACCGCCGCGGAGAAGAAGAGCCGCGCCGAGCTCGACCGGCTGGCGGAGGAAAAGCTCGCCGCGCTCGGCTGAACTTCTGGCTTCAGAGCGTCGCGCTTTTAGTCGCGATCACGCTAAGTCTTCCCCTTTTGCTCCCGCGAGGGCGGGAGGCCAGGCTGGGTCCCCACCTTCGCGGGGACACAAGATGGGAACCACCAACCCGGCCTGCGCCGCGGTGGATCATATCACGAAGCCCTAATAGTCCGCCGGCGGCGGCATGGCCCGACCAGGCGAGGCTGACGACCGCGACCGCGGCAAGCGCGGTGAGCGGGACAAGCGTGCCGATCCAGCGCGCCGATCGTCCGAGCGCGGTAATGGTGACGAGCGCCAATGCGACGGTGCGGACGATCAGCGCGTGCCCGCTTGGGGTATCGGCCAGCAGCGTCGTCCTTATCGCACCGGGCCGCCCCGCCGGTCGTTGACGCGATGCATGTCGGTCGAGAACGACGTCGGCGGCCTCATAACCTCTCCGGGGTATTCGACGCCGGATACGCGGGCCGCACGCGCATCCCTTATCGGTTACGGTCCGATTGGCGACGAGGGATTTTTCGCTAGATTGCGTACCGGTCGGTGGAGGTGTGAGGAACGAATGACGAATCTCGATGGAATGCTGCAGCGTCTGAGCGACTTGCCGACCGACCCGCGGTTGGCGGCGATCGACGATGCGGTGATCGACGCGCTGGCGCGCCGCCGCACGCATGGCGCGCCGTTGCCGGGCAGCGTTTTTGCCATCGCTGCCGGGTTGGCGCTGACGATCGGTCTTGTCACGTCGTTGATCCCGGCGAGTGAAAGCCACGCGGCGACGATCAATCCGCTCGGCGCCTCGCCGGCGCTTGCCCCTTCGACATTGCTCGGGACCGACGGGTGAGCGATCGTCGGAGGCTGCTGCTGATCGCGCTGATCGCCTTCGTCGCCGCGATCGCTGGGGTGGGGATCGGTCGGGTGTTCATCACGCTCCCCGCGCCGGTGGAAAGCGAGCTACACACGCTGCTCCACCACCAGCTCAAGCTCGATAGCGCGCAGCAGGCGCGGATGGACGTGATCGAGCGGCAATTCGCGATCCGCAAACAGGCGCTTGAGCTCGAGTTGCGCGCGGACAATGCGCGGCTCGCCGATGCGATTCAGGCCGAGCACGGCTATGGCCCGGCGGTCGCGGCGGCGGTCGACCAGTCGCATCAGAAGATGGGGCAGCTCCAGAAGGAAACGCTCGAGCATGTCTTCGCGATGCGCGCCGTGCTGCGGCCCGATCAGGCGGTGCAGTTCGACGCGGCGGTGGTCAAGGCGCTCACGGCCGACGGACGGTGACACTCGATCTTGACGGCTGTTCGGATGGCGAGCTGGCCGCGCTCGCGCTCGGCGGGCGCCAGGCGGCCTATGGCGAATTGATGCGGCGCCACCGTGACGCCGTCTTCCGCCTGCTGCGCGGGCATACCGGCGATGCCGATGCGGCGGTCGATCTGACCCAGCAGGGGTTCATCGCCGCCTTTGCCGCGCTGCGCAGCTATGACGGCGCGCGGCCGTTTCGGCTGTGGATCGCGCGGATCGCGATCAACAAGGCGCACGACTGGAACCGCCGCCGCGCGGTGCGCCGGCTGCTGACCTTCGCGCGCCCGATCGACGAAGCGGTGGGGGTGGCCGATCCCGGCATCCCGGCCGATGTCCAGATCGACGACCGCCGCGCGCTCGAACGGACGATGCGCGCGATCGCGACGCTGCCGGTCAATCTGCGCGACGTGCTGGTGCTGCGCACGATCGAGGGGATGAGCCAGGCGGAAAGCGCCGCGGTGCTCGCGATCAGCGAGAAAGCGGTCGAGACGCGGCTCTATCGCGCGCGGGCGAAACTTATGGAAATGTTGAGGGATTAGCCCAGAGCATGCGTATCTGCCGGTAAGTTGGACACTGGGAAGACGCATGACGAATAGGGCAGTCCTCGATCGCCGGGGTTTTTTGCGAACGGCCGGGCTGGCCGGTGGCACGGCCGCTCTGGCGGCATGGATGCCCGCCTGGGCGAGCCCGGTATCCGCCGGGCTACCGACCGTATCGGGCGAGGACATTACGCTCCGCATCGCGCGTCAGACGATGACGATCGACGGCCGGCGGATGGCGGCGATCGGGGTCAACGGCACGATCCCCGCGCCGCTCGTCCGGCTCCGCGAGGGGCAGAAGGTGCGGCTCAACGTGATCAACGATCTCGACGAGGATAGCTCGATCCATTGGCACGGGCTGATCCTGCCGTTCCATATGGATGGCGTGCCGGGGGTCAGCTTCCCGGGGATCAAGCCGCGATCGACCTTCGTTTATGAATTCCCCGTCGTCCAGTCGGGCACTTATTGGTATCATAGCCATTCGGGATTCCAGGAGCAGCTCGGCCATTACGGCCCGATCGTGATCGATCCGGCGGGCGAGGATCCGGTGCGTTACGATCGCGAGCATGTGATCGTCCTGTCGGATCACAGCCGGCTGTCGCCCGAGGCGATCTTCCGCCGGATGAAGGTCAATCCGGGGCATTTCAATTTCCAGCGGCAGACGCTGGGCGGGCTGCTCGCCGGGCGCGACCAGCCGTCCAAGGACCGGCTCGCCTGGGGCGGGATGCGGATGGACCCCGCCGATATCTCCGACGTGTCGGGCGCCGCCTATACCTTCCTGGTCAACGGCCACGGCCCGGCGGACAATTGGACCGGGCTGTTCACGCCGGGCGAGCGGGTGCGGCTGCGCGTCATCAACGCCTCGGCGATGACCACTTTCAACGTTCGCATCCCCGGATTGCCGATGACGATCGTTCAGGCCGATGGGCAGAATGTCATGCCGGTCGAGGTCGGCGAGTTCCAGATCGGGGTCGCCGAAACCTATGACGCGATCGTCACGCCGACGGCGGATCGCGCCTTCACGCTGGTCGGCGAGGCGATCGACCGTTCGGGAATGGCGCGCGCGACGCTCGCGCCGCGCGCCGGGATGGTCGCCCCCGTCCCGCCGCTGCGCAAGCGCCCGCTCGCCAATATGACCGATATGGGGATGGGCGGGATGGACATGGGCGGCGGAACGGCCGCGCCGCGCGGGATCGACACGACCGCCGAGCAGAATGCCTCCGCCAAGCTTGCGACCGGCGCGGCTGAGGAGCCGATGCCGAAGATGGCGGGGATGGATCACGCCGCGATGGGCCATGGCGGCGGCGCGAGCGCCGGTGGGATGGATCATGCCGCAATGGGGCACGGTGGCGGTGCGGCGGGCGCCGATCACGCCGCGATGGGGCATGGCGGGGGCGGCGGCCACAGCATGCGCGACTTCGCCAATGCGCCGCAGGTCAAGCGCGATCCCAGCGTCCAGACGATCTCGCCGATGCCGGCCGATCGCACCGATTATCCGGGGCAGGGGCTGGAGGATGTCGGGCACAAGGTGCTGGTCTATCGCGACCTGATGGCGCTGGAGCGCAACCCCGACGTGCGCGCGCCGTCGCGCAGCCTCGATATCCACCTGACCGGCAATATGGAGCGGTTCATGTGGTCGTTCGACGGGGTGAAGATGTCCGACATGCACGATCCGATCCCGTTCATCGAGGGCGAGCGCGTCCGGGTGACGCTGATCAACGATACGATGATGGGGCACCCGATCCACCTCCACGGCCATTTCTTCGAACTGGTCACCGGGCACGGCGATCGCGCGCCGCGCAAGCACACCGTGATCGTCCAGCCGGGGGGCAAGGTGTCGTGGGACTTCACCGCCGATGCGGTGGGGGATTGGGCGTTCCACTGCCATTTGCTCTATCACATGGCGGCGGGGATGATGCGCGTCGTCAGCGTCCGGCCGAAGGGAGGCGCGGCATGACCCGGCGCGTTCCGCTGCTCGTGACGGCCTCGGTCGCATTCGCCCTCGCGGCGCTGTGCGCCGCCGCCCCCGCGACCGCGCAGGATCAGGCGATGGCGGACATGCCGGGCATGAAGGTGCCGGCGAAGAAAACCGCCACGCCCGCGCCGTCGTCGCCCGCCGCGCATCACGGGCATGACATGCAGGGCATGAATCATGCCGGGATGGACCATTCGGGGATGAACCCTGCGCCTGCGCCAGCCGCCGCGACGCCACAGGCCACGCCCGCGGGGGAACATGCCGGTCACGACATGAGCGCGATGCCCGCATCGCAACCGGCCGCGCCTGCGGGGGATCACGCCGGGCACGACATGAGCGCGATGCCGGCACCGCAGCCGGCCGCGCCCGCCGGGGAACATGGCGGGCATGATATGGCCGCGATGCCCGCGACGCAGCAGACCGGCACCAACCTGCCCGCGGGCGATGCGCCAGCGCCGGCACTGCCGGGCGATCATTATGCCGATCGCGTCTATTCCCCGGCGGAAATGGCGCGCGCGCGCCACGAGATGATGAAGGAGGAGGGCGCGCAGACCTTCTCGCTGATCATGTTCAACCTTGCCGAATATAATGCGCGCAACGGGCGCGACGGCTATCGCTGGGACGCGGAAGGCTGGTTCGGCGGCGACATCAACCGCTTCGTCGTCAAGAGCGAGGGCGAGGGGGCGTTCCGCGAGGGGGTCGAATCGGCCGAGATACAGGCGCTCTACAGTCGCGCGATCGGCCCCTATTTCAACCTGCAGGCCGGCCTGCGTTACGATTTCCGCCCGAATCCCTCGCGCACCTATGCGGTCGTCGGGGTCGAGGGCCTCGCGCCTTACTGGTTCGAGGTGGGGGGCAGCCTGTTCCTGTCGAACAAGGGCGAATTGCTCGGCCGGCTCGAAGGCTATTACGATCAGCGCCTCACCCAGCGCCTCGTCCTCCAGCCGCGCGTCGAGCTGGATTTCGCGGCGCAGGACGTGCCGGAGACCCGCACCGGCGCCGGCCTGTCGACCGCGGAGCTCGGGCTCAGGCTGCGCTATGAGATCACCCGTCAGTTCGCGCCCTATATCGGCGTCTCCTACGACGCCAAGGCCGGCCAGACCGCCCGCTATGCGCGCGCCGACGGCGAGGACCCAACCACCGTCAACTTCGTCATGGGGACGCGTATCTGGTTCTGATTCCGTCTCGTTGCTTAATAGTTGAAGGCCGAGGCACGGACCTCCTCCGTTCGCCCTGAGCCTGTCGAAGGGCTGCACTTCTTTCCGCGGAAGAAAGGGCAGGGCTTCGACAGGCTCAGCTCGAACGGCGTTGGGCGGCGATCAGAATTTCGCGGTCGCGGCGACGGTGAAATAGCGCCCCATGATCCCTGAGAAATAGGGCCGGGTGCCGTTGCCGAGCGGGGCGGGATAGGGCGGGGTGGCGTCGAACAGATTGTCGACGATCAGCTTCAGCCCGAAACGCTCGTTGACCTTCGCGCCGATCGTCGCGTTAAACAGCCACCAGTCGCCGACCCCGGTGATGTCGGTCGCATTGGGCGCGGCGTCCATGTCGAACCGGCCCTTGCCGATATATTGCGCCTGCAGCAGCAGGTTGAATTTACTGCCCTCGTAGCTGAGGTTGGCGGTGCCCGAATGGCGCGGATAGCCGATCGACCCGGCGACATGCTTGATATCGTCGGTGCCGACCTGCGTTTCGAGCGTGTCGCGGTAGAAATAATTCACCGCCAGCCCGATCGCCCCCGCATCGCGCACCCCGATGCGCTCGAGCGGCAGCCGGTAGGAGAGCGTCGCCTGCAGCCCCGCGCTCCTGGTGCGCGCGGCATTGTAGAAGCCCTCGCGGATCGTGACGATCTGGCCATTGGCGTCGCGGGTGAACAGGTTGCAGAACTGGTTGGGATAGCCGGGCGAATCATAGCAGGCGCTGAGGATCGACGGCCCGTCGAGCGTGACGATCGCATCCTTGAGCGTGATGTTGACCCAATCCACCGCGAGCGACAGCCCCGGCACGAAGCGCGGCTGGACGATCGCGCCGACCGTCCAGCTATCGGCCTTTTCGTTGCGCAGGTCGGCATTGCCGGCGACGGTCACCGGGATCTGGAAGCTGCTGAAATTGGAAATGAAGGTTGCCGGGTTGATCCCCGCCGCGACGCAATTCGCGCGGCGCACCGCCGGGTTCGGGCCGTTGGCGACGAAGCGCGTGTCGCACGGATCAGGGCCGGCCTCATAAGCGATCGAGGCGGGGTTGAACGCCTCGGTGATCGCGGGCGAGCGGATCGAGCGAGTAAAATTGCCGCGGAAGGTCACGTCGGGGACGAAGCCGATGCGCCCGCCCGCGCTCCACGTCAGGTCGCCCCCCGACAGCGAGTTGTGGACCCAGCGCGCCGATCCGTCGAATTCGAGCGTGTGCAGCCAGTTGAGGCCGTTCTGCGCGGTCACCAAAGGCGCGACGATTTCGCCGAACACCTCGTTGGTGTGATATTTGCCCGCGACCGGATCGACCAGGATCGAGCGGCCATAGGGCACGCGCGATCCATCCGGCTGCGGCTCGCCATAGTAGAAAGCGCCGGGGTCGAAACGGGTCCGTTCCTGGCGATGTTCGAAGCCCGCGACCAGCTTCACGTCATTGCCGAGCAGGCTGAACGCGCTGCCCTTGATATTGGCGTTGAAAACGATCTGTTCGTTGACCGAGCGCGGCGTCGCCACCGCGAAGATGTAGTTGCGCGCGGCCTGACTCGCCTGCCCCGAGCCGAGGATGTTGAGCGGGGCGCAGGTCGAACTGATCGTCTGGATCGCCGCATTCACCGCGCCGGGACGGCAGACGATATTGCCCGAACCGTCGACCACCACGTCGAGCGCGTTGCGGAAATTCTGCTCGACCAGCTTGTTCTGGCGGACATCCATCTGCGACCGGCCGTAGACCGCCGAGGCTTCCCAGCTGAAATCGCGCCCGCCGATGCCGAGCGTCCCGTCGAACCCGCCGACGAAGCGATAGGTCTCGACGGTCGATTCCGCGCGCCCGGTGGTGAGATCGGAAAGCGCGCGGCCGAGGTAGAAGACATTCTGCCCGGCGGGCAGATTGGCGGCGATCGTCGCGCGATCGGCGGCGCTGAGATAGGGGTTGTCGAGGCTGATCGCGATATTGCCGTTGGGCGAGCCGGCGGGGCCGAACAATGCCGTATTGTAATTGGGCTCGTCGATCAGGTTGACGCTCTTCGAATGGCTGTACCAGCCCTCGCCGAAGAAGCGCACGTTGTCGGTAAGCTGGTAGCTGAGCCGGACGCTGCCGAGATAACGTTCCGAATCGGTCAGCAGGTTCGATCGCGAGGGCATGTCGAAGCCGTTGCCGCCGCTGCTGATGAAGCCTTGACGCATCATCGTGCCGAGATCGAGCGGGACGAGCCTGCCGTTCGATCCGAACTGGAGCAGTTGCCCCGCGGCATTGCGGATTCCCGAGCGCACGGCGAGATAATCGTCGTCCGAAAAGGGCGTGCCGCCGGCGGTGAAGGCCGTGAAGCGCTGCCCCGGATAGACGACCTGCCGATAGGGCGAATTGAGCGAAGCGGGCGGGGTGCCGAAGAACGAGCCGCGCTCGGTCACGGCGCGGCTGCCCGCGGTCAGCCCGTCGCCGTGATCATATTCGCCCGACACGGTGATATTGCCGCGCCCGCCGGCGAAATTGGTGCCCGCGAGCAGGCTGAGCTGCTGTTCGGGGGCATCGCCGCGTTGCGAGACGCCGCTCTGCGCGCGGAGCTCAACCCCGGTATAATCGCGCTTGAGGATGATGTTGACCGTTCCCGCGATCGCATCCGAGCCGTAGATCGGCGCGCCGCCGACGGTCACCGTCTCGATCCGCTCGATCAGCGAGGTCGGGATCGTGTTGAGATCGACCTGCGAGCCCGGGCTGACCGGGCCGAAGATCGTCGCGGTGTTGGACGAGACGAAGCGCCGGCCGTCGACCAGCACCAATGTGCGCTGCGAGCCGAGCCCGAAGAAATCGACGAAGGTCTGCCCCGGCCCGAACGGCGATTGCGCACCGGTCGCGCTCGCACCCGGCGGGCCGAACGCGGGGATCTCGGTCAGCGCCTGGGCGACATTGGTATAACCGCGATTGTCGATCTCGTTCTTGCCGATCACCTGCGTCGGCTGGAAGGTATCGAACTGCGGTCGGGGAATGCGCGAGCCGGTGACGACGACGTCGGCGGGGGTGTCCTGCGGTGCAGCCGCAGCGGCATCGGATGCGCTCTGCGCGAGCGCCGGCGCTGCAGCGAGGAGCAACGCAGTCGCGCTGACGCCGCGCAGGATAACGGTACGGGCCGATGCCGTATTCATGACTAAACCTCTGTGAAATATGAAATTTACTGTCGGCCAGCGACGAACCGGCACTGCGCGCGCGATGCGGTTTGCGCGCGGGATCGTCTTTGACGGAACATCCTCAACGAATCGTTACCGCAGCGAACCGAGCCTCGGTGCACGCGGATTTAGCAATGGTGCTCGGACGGTGTCGGGGCTTCTTTTGTACCAGTCGAAGGTCGGTCAGTCGGCGTCGTCGAGCGTCACCGCGCGCGCCAGATCGGCGGGGGCGTCGATATCGGCGAGCCAGCCCGCCGCCGCCGCGACGCGCGCCGCGGTGGCGAGCAGGTCGCGCGCGCCGCGGTCGCCGGTTCGAGCGCACAGGTCCGCGAACGAGGATCGGCCGAACAGCGCGGGCGGCATCGGTTGTCCCGCGCGGTCCGATGCGACGATTGGGGCCTGGGCGGGGTCGAACCTCGCCAGCAGGGCGTCGAAATGCGTCGCCGGTACATTGGGCATGTCGCCGAGGCAGATCAGCGCGGCATCGACCGTCTCGGGCAGCGCGCCGATGCCGAGCGCCAGCGAATGCGAGAGCCCGCGCCCCGGCGCATCGTTGCGCAAGACATGAAATCCGCTGTCGTCGAGCAGCGCCGCGACGCGATCGTCGCTGCACACCGCGATCCGCGCGCCGAACCCGAGCCCCGCGAGCCGTTCGGCGACGTGGCGCACCAGAGGTTGCCCGCGCAGCTCGGCGAGCAATTTGTCGGCCGCGCCGAACCGGCGCGACTCCCCGGCGGCGAGGAGCAATGCCCCAACGCGCTCAGCCGCGATCATGCCCCGCCATAGCGTCGCTAAGCTGACGCAATCGCTGTTTGAGGATCTTGCCGCTGGCGTTGCGCGGCAGATCGTCGACGAAGACGATCCGCTTGGGGCGCTTGAACCCGGCGAGCCGCGTCGCGCAATGCGCCTCGACATCGGCCGCCGACACCTCGGCCCCGGCGCGGCGCACGACGAAGGCGGTGACCGCCTCGATCCAGCGCGGATCGGGCAGCCCGATCACCGCCACCTCGGAGACGTGCGGGTGGGTGTAGATCGCCTCCTCCACCTCGCGCGACGAGACATTCTCACCGCCGGTCTTGATCATGTCCTTCTTGCGGTCGACGATCGTGATGAACCCGTCGGCGTCGATCGTCGCGAGATCGCCGCTGTGGAACCAGCCGCCGGCGAAGGCGGCGTCGGACAATTCGGGCTGGCGCCAATAACCCGTCAGCAATTGCGGCGAGCGATGCACCACCTCGCCGATTTCACCCACCGCCACATCACGCATGTCGTCATCCACCACGCGGGTCAGGACGTGGAGCGTCGGGCGCCCGGCCGATCCTGGGCGGGTGGCGTGATCCGCCGGCCCCAGCACGGTCGCGACGGGCGCGATCTCGGTCTGGCCGTAGAGGTTCCATAGCCGGAGGCCCGGGAAGCGCGCCGCCAGCTCCTCGATGATCGCGACCGGCATGATCGACGCGCCATAATAGCATTTGGCGAGCGACGAGAGGTCGTGCGCGGCGAACAAGGGCGAGCGGAGCAGCGCGATCCACACCGTCGGCGGGGCAAAGAAGGAGGTGACGCGGTGGCGCTCGATCAGCGGCAGCACCTGATCGGGGGCGGGCGAGCCGGCGATCACGCTCGTCGCGCCCGACAAGAGCGCCGGGCCGGCCATCGCGTCGAGTGCGGCGCAGTGGAACAGCGGCAGCGCGTGGAGCGCCACGGTATCGGGGGTCCAGCCGCAATCGAACAGGCAGCTCTGATATTGCCACAGCACCGCGGCATGGGTGAGCATCGCGCCCTTGGGGCGGCTCTCGGTGCCGCTGGTGTAGATGATCTGGAGCAGATCGTCGGCATCGGCGCGGTCGCCCGGCGCGGCGCCGGGGACGAGCAGATCGCGCCAGCCGCGCGCGCCGGCCGGCGCGTCACCCTCGACGATGAAGGTCGCCTCGACCGTCGCGGGGTTCGCCTCGCGCGCCAGCGGCGCCAGCGCGGCGTCGACGAACAACAGCCGCGCTTCGGCATGATCGAGGATATAGGCGATCTCGCCCGCGCCGAGCATCACGTTGACCGGCACCAGCACCGCCGCGATGCGCGCCGCGGCGAAGCGGATCGCGAGAAAGGCGTGGCTGTTGCGCGCGAGGATCGCGATCCGGTCGCCGGGGGCGACGCCGAGGTCGAGCAGCCCCGCCGCCAGTTCGTCGACGATGCGATCGAACGCGGCATAGCTCCACGTCTCGTCGCCGAAGATCAGCGCGGCCTTGTCACCGTGGCGCGCCGCCGATCGACGCAGCATCAGCGACAACGACTGGGCCTGGGGTGATGTCACGCCGCGAATCCTCTCGTCACCGTCTTCTCCGTCGAGAAGCCGTGCCATCGCGCGGCGCCGGGGACAATCACGATCCGCGCCGATCGCCCCGGCGCCCTCGCGAAATGCGAGGGCGGTCATGCGGTTTTCTGAGGAAAATGGTGCTGCCGGTGAGGATTGAACTCACGACCTCAGCCTTACCAACGGGTATAGGCTTGTGCAGCCTGCTCCAGCCCATGGCACGATATCCCTATGTTTGCCGCATTATATCAAGAGGATAGTCCGTTCGAAACCTATCCTAATGTATCCGGTGGTATCCGGTGGTTCTCCTACGGCTTTATTACGTTGCGGCGCAGCCCAATCCACGTAATTTTTGCCTTCGGAGGTGCTCAATAATGGCCCGTAAATTGACCACTCACATGATCGAGACCGCTGCGCTCCCGAAGAGCGGCCAGTCCTTTCTCTGGGACGGCGAGCTCAAGGGATTTGGGGTTCGCGTGGCGTTTTCCGGCGTGAAGTCATATGTCCTTCAGTACCGCAGTCCTGACGGTCGCCTTCGCCGCATGGCCTACGCGCGGTATCCCGTGTTCACGGTCGACGAGGCTCGCAAAGAGGCGATCAGAATGCTTGCCGATGTGACCCGGGGCGTTGATCCGGCCGATGCGAAACAGGCGAAGCGTGCCGCTCCGACCATCGGCGATGTCTGTGATTGGTATCTTGAGGAAGCGGAGGCTGGCCGCCTCCTCGGCCGCCGGCGCATGCCGATCAAGCCCTCGACCGTTCGGATGGAGCGAAGCCGGATTGATCGCCATATCCGGCCGTTGATTGGGCATCGTAAGGTGCTCGGGCTGAAGCCGGCGGATATCGAGGCGATGCAGGCCGATATTGCAGCAGGCAAAAGCGCCGCTGACAAAGGGAAAGGTCGCGGGCGATCAACGACGGGTGGCGCCGGAGCTGCGTCACGCGTCATCTCGACACTGCATTCGATGTGTGAGCACGCGGTCCGCCTCGGCATCATCGAGAGCAACCCCGCCAGGGGCGCGCGGCGGATGGCCAGCAATCGCCGAACGCGCCGGCTGAGCGCGCTGGAGTTGGGTAAGCTCGGCACCGCCATGCGTGTGGCGGCGACGCGCGACGAGAATCTGACTGGTCTGGCGGCGGTGAGGTTGATAGCGCTGAGTGGCTTCCGATTGTCGGAAGCCCAGCAGGTTCAGCGCGTATGGATCGACGCCGAGTCTCAGGCGGTCCACTTCCCAGATACGAAGACGGGAGCCCAGGACCGACCGATCGGGAAGGCTGCGCTGGATGTGCTGACGTCGCAACCTGCGCTCGTGGCCTGCCCCTATGTGTTTCCCTCCGACTACGGGGACAGCCATTATAAGCAGGTGCCCGACGTGCTAGTCCGCCTCTGCGTCGCCGCCAGGATCGAAGGGGTCACGGCCCATACGTTACGCCATACCTTCGGGAGCATCGCCGGCGATATGGGCTATTCCGAACTGACCATCGCAGCCCTTCTCGGGCACGGAAAGCGCGGTGTGACACAAGGGTACATCCACATCGAAGAGGGCTTGCGTGAAGCTGCCGATGCGGTTTCGGCGAAGATCGCGGACTTGCTGGATGGGCGTGTCAGTAGCGTTCGAAACGACCGGGATGCGGCTCTCGATCGACCTCTTGCTGCATAGCATTGGGCGCGGATTGCGCACCATTCTTGAAGGCCAGCAGCTCAAATGGTCACAGACCGCGCGCATGCCGCGTGGCTACCGGCGCCAGGCAATCAGCACTTTGACCCTCCATTTGCCGTATAGGAAATGGCTGGGCCAGAAGGCGCCGAAACGCTAGACCATCTTCATCGGGGCGGATTCCGATCTGAGTGGAATTACGGGAAGGCGGCGTCAGGGGTGTGGATTGAATCGATCAAGATCGAAGGGGGTGCACTCGACGGCTTCCGACAGACGTTAAACCGAGGGCTCAACGTACTGATCGGCGGCCGCGGCACCGGCAAAAGCTCGGTAATTGAGCTGATCCGCTTCGGCCTTGGCTCGCCGGCCTCATCCGACGCGATCGGCAAGGAGGCTCTTGAACATGCGCTCGGGGTCCTCGGCGACGGCAAGGTCACCATCACTCTGACAAACGGCTCTGAACGAGTCGAAGTCACCCGGATCGCCAGCGACGAACATGATTTCCGCCCATTGGACATGGCCTCCCCGCTCGTATTCTCGCAAAAAGAGGTTGAGCAGATCGGTGCGAGATCGCACTCACGGCTTCGGCTCGTCGACGCTTTCCTCGGACGGGCTGGCTCCGCCAATGCGCGCAAGGCTCCACTACTCGCTCGCATCAAATCGCTAACAGCGGAGATCCGGAGTTTACTGGCGGAGATCGACGAAGTCTCCGAAAAGCTCCTTGTGCTCCCGAAACGGCAGGAAAAACTTGCCGAGCTGCAACAGCAAGGTGCTGCGCAGAGCGCGCGGAGCGCCGAACTCGAGCCGCTGCGCAAGCAGCTGGAAGAACTGACCCCGCGTGCCAATGCCGCCAATGTTCGAGCGGCCTCGATTGAGCGGTCTGCGGGAAAGCTGTCATCATGGACCGACGAGCTTGATATGGTGGCCGAGCGTCGACCGCTGATTGAGCCCTGGCCGTCGCAGGCGGGGGCCCCCGACCAGCTCGCGGACCAGCGCGCCCGTCAGGAAGTCGCGCTGCAGCGGCTACAGGAAGCAATCGTTGAGTTCCGCCAGATCGGTTCCCAGCTGGATGGTTTGCGCCAGACCGCTCACGAGGAGAAGGCCGCGGTTGAAACACAGGCGCGCGAAGTTCGCCAGAAGATCGAGGAGCAACAGAAGGGCGCCAGCATCCTCGACCGGCAGATCGCCGACCTCAGCCAGGAGATCGCCGCGTTGAGCTCGCTTGCCGATCTTCGCAAAGAGCGAACCGAGCGGATCGAGGCGCTCAACGCACAACGCCAGGCCGCACTCGACGAGATGCACGCCAAGTCACAGGTGTTGACCGAGGAGCGCCAGCGGATCGCGACCGGGTTGTCGGACGCGCTGGCGCCAGCAATCCGGGTCGTCGTCAATCCGCTGGCCGATTATCGGGGCTATCAAAGCGTCCTCAACGCGGCGCTACGCGGCAGCGGCTTGCGGTACAGGGACCTGGCCGACCGGATTGCCGAGACGTTCAGCCCGCAAGAGATCGCAAGCCTCGCGGAGCGCGGAGAGATTAGCAAGATCGGGGCGGCGCTCGAAATCAATGAGGAAAGAGCGCATCGACTTGCGGAAGGTCTGCGTGGCGATGCGGGGATCGACCTGCTGACGACCGAAGTGGGTGACGAGATCGGTATCGAGCTGCTCGACGGGACAAGCTTCAAGAGCACCGAGTTCCTGTCGATGGGGCAGCGATGCACTGCCGTGCTGCCGATCATCCTCCGGCATACCGAACGTGTGATCGTGCTCGACCAGCCCGAGGATCATCTCGACAACGCATTTGTTGTGGGTACGCTAGTCAAGGCAATCCGCTCGCGAGGATCCTCGGCGCAGACGATCGTCGCGACTCACAACCCCAACATCCCCGTGCTCGGTGGTGCCGACTGGATTGCGCATCTCGATTCCGACGGTGAGCGCTGTTTCGTGCAGGTCGCCGGCGAGCTTGACGACCATGCGATCGTCAATTCGATCACGACGATCATGGAAGGTGGGCGTGAAGCGTTCCAGCGTCGCGCGGCCTTCTATGCCGAGAGCGGCGCCTCCGATGACGCCTGAAGTACTCGGCCGCAAGCTCGGCTCAACCGATCCACGCGAGCGTCTCGAGGCCGCTCGCTTCTTGGTCGATAGCGCGCAGACGAGGCACGCCGGACAGATTGAGGCAGCGCTGGGCGTTGAAACAGTCGGTTGGGTACGTAGTGCTCTCCGGCGGGCGCTTCAGAAAGTGCGTCCCGATATGCCGGCTGCCACGGCGGCGGAGGCGTCCGAGCTGACTGCGGTTTACGCGGCGCAGATCTATTCCGACGCGCTTGAGACCACCGCGGCGCAGATCATTCACGAGATCGAGCCAATTCTCGGTTCGCTCCGCCTCTCGGCCGAAGCCGATGTTCCGAGTTTCGAAGCTTCCGACACGGCGCGCGGGCTCGATCGGCTCGACGCGCTGGTAGCCAGCCTTTCGCGCCTGAGGCGCGCCGCAAGCGCTCCAAAGGTCGAAGAGCTGGCGCTCGACCGCTGCATATATGCGTGGGTCGAAGAGGAAGCGGCGGGCAAGCCGGTCCGCGTCCTGCGCGCGGGGCCGCAAGACTGCACTGTCGAAGGGGACAAGGGACTGATCTGCCTGAGCTTCGTCAACGGGCTGCGAAACGCGATCGACGCGACAAAGGCGCTTGAGACCGAAAACGACAAATATCCTGACATCACGGTCAACTGGGGCGCGACCGATATCGATGCCTGGGTGGCGATCGTAGACTCGGGCGTGGGCTTTCGGGGGAATGTTGCGCGCGCCTTCGATATCGGATCAACGACCAAGGCAGGCCATCTCGGCATGGGCCTCGCGACGGCGCAACAAGCGATGACCTCCATGGATGGCAGCGTCCGTCTGATCCCGGGTGAGCGTGGCGTGCGGTTCGAGATGCGCTGGCCTAAGGCCGGGGCTTAGCCGTGCGCATTCTGCTTGTTGAGGACAAGCCCGACTTCGCCGCAACGATCGACAAGGCGCTCCGCGCTGTGGACGGCTGCGACGTCATCTGGCGGAAGAGCAAGACGAGCGCGCTTGCGGCGCTCGCCGATGAACCGTTTGACGTCGTGCTTCTCGACCGGCGCATACCCTCCGAGGATGGCGTGCTCGATGACGACGTGAACCATGGCTGGGACGTGTTTCAGTCGATCCGGGAGACATTGCCAGGGACGTCGGTCTGGTTTCTGACCGGGACGGAGGATGCCGATTTCTCTGCCGATGTGCTGAATGATTTTGGCCGCAACGGCGACATTCATTCCTGCGGCCGCGAAGACTCGATCTATCGTGTGTTCTGGAAGCGTCGCATAACGGATTGCGTCGCGGCTGCGAAGACATTCCGCGCCGACGTGCAGCGAACCGAGCAGATCAATCTCAGCCAGGTCGGCGAACCCGTCAATCTGCGACCCGAGGAGGAGCGGCTGCTCAAACTATTTGGGCGCCGGCACGGCGGCGTCAGCGTCGAGGTGAGACCCTTGACCGGCGGCCTGTCGGGCGCCCGCGTCCTGCGCGTTACCGTTCGCAATGCTGCCGGCCAGCCCATCGTGACCTCGATCGCCAAAATTGGCGCGTTCGAGGAGATTGGGGTTGAGCGCGCCCGCTATCACGGCGAGATCGCTCGCCTGATCCCGGGATCCATCCCCCAAGTTACGGGTGACATAACGCTTGGCGCTTCAGGGCACGCCGGCATCTTCTACGGAGTTGTCGGGAGCGAGGTCACCGATTTGTTCGCCAAGCTCTCCTCCGACCCTGACGGTGGCGCAGCAGTGCCGAACCAATTGCGCGCCGCCCAGGTGCCCTGGTTCGCCGCGCGCGATGGTGAACGTGTGCGCGTGGGTGCCATTCGACGCCGCCTGATCGGCGATGTCGCGCTCGCAAGTGTCGAAGGCGACCTTCAGGGCATCGACATCGGAGCAGTCGAACTGCTTGAGATCGATGTTTTGCACTGCGTCCAGCATGGCGATCTGCACTGTGCAAATATCCTCTTCGATGATCGTGGTTTGCCCATGTTCATCGACTATCCCGAGACTGGCCGCACGCTTGCAAGCCTGGATCCGATTGCTCTTGAGTTGAGCACCATCTTCCATAAGCACGCGCCCGATCGCGGGGGCTGGCCGAGCGAGGCGCAGGCCCTCGACTGGCAGGATGTCGGGGCCTTCGCGGCCGGCGCGCCGTTTGAGGCTTATCTGCGAGCATGCCGCGATTGGGCTACGGCCGTAGCGGGCTCGCAGGCGGAGATCCTAGCGGTCGGCTATGCCTATTCTCTACGGCAGCTCAAATATGACGACACCGACAAGAATTTGGCCCGCGCAATTATTCGCGGCTGCATCGCCACGTTGACCGGCGTGGCTGTGTAACGCCGGCGCCTGATCGCTGCGCCTTAGGCAACAGCGTGGCGGCGAGAGATGCGCAAATCCAAGAAATTTTAGAAACGCTCGATCCTCAGAGCGCGAGCGTCCGCTGCTGGGCACCAGCCCTAACCTCTTCGACCAAAAAAGTCCTTGCCGGCGGCGTCACCAACAAATCGACTTCGGGGAAGGTCAGATCGAGCCAGTGCTCGACCTGGCGGCGATAGATGATCGCGCCGTGGCGCTCCTGATAGCGAGCCACCTCTGGATTCGCGGGTACGGTCACGACACGGTAGCTGAGCGGCCAGTCGCCCATTGCCGGCTCCCATATGCCGGCGAGATAGAAGTGGTTGCCGTCGTCGAGCGACACGCGGAAGCGCTTCTTGCCGACCAACATATGGAATTCGCTTGCTGGAACCAGGCAGCGGTGGCTCGGAAACGTCCGGCCCTCCGCGCGGACGAACCGGTAGGAATCCCCGCCACTGAAGCGTGGATCGGAACCCCACGTCGCCTCGATCATCTCTATTTCGCTGGCATCGTCGGGATTTCGCCGGATGATAGCGCGACGGGCGCCAAGTGGCGCGTGCGAATCAAAGGGTGTTGGCTCCATGGATAGAACATAATAGGAACGATGATGAGTCGCAAGAAAGGCTGAGCGGACCGGTGTGCAATGATTATCGCCTGGAGGTGGATATCGCCTCGATCGCCGAGGATTTCGACGATCTGAAGATCAAGATTAAAACACCCGAGGGCACGCCGAATGTGGCCGCCCGCGAGGATATCAAGATCAGCGACACCGCGCCGATCGTGCGCAGCGCGGAAGGCGAGCGTGGCGCAGGCGAGTTGGTCAATCGGAAGTGGAGCTGGCCCGGCCCAGGCGGCAAGCCGGTGTACAACTTCCGCTCCGAAGGCCGCGAGTTTACCAGCGGGCGGTGCCTGATCCTCGCCGATGGGTTCTATGAGTTCACCGACCCGCTACCGGGACAGAAGCGCAAGACCAAATGGCTCTTCACACTGAAGGACCATGAATGGTTTTGCATCGCCGGCATCTGGCGGTCCCATCCGCAGGCAGGCGAAGCCTTCACGATGCTGACCATGGAGCCGGGCGAGGACATCAAGCCCTACCATCACCGTCAGATCATCCCGCTCGCGCGGCATCAGTGGGCGGACTGGCTGGATCCTGAGGTGCCGGCCGCTGATGTATTGAAGCCGCTGCCAAAGGGGAGCCTGACAGTAACTCGCGTCTTCCCGCCGCTCTCGGCAGAACCGGCGTTGCTCTGACGATGACCGACGCAGCCTCGTTGGACCGGTTTGTCGAAGCCCAGACAACCGCCTATTCCGGTGCGCTCGCGGAGATCCGTCGTGGCGCGAAGCGCTCGCACTGGATGTGGTACATATTCCCGCAATTCGGCGGGCTGGGGCACAGTGCGACGGCGCTGCATTTCGCGATTCGGTCGTTGAGTGAGGCTCGGGCCTATCTCGATCATCCCATGCTCGGCGCGCGCTATCTCGAGTGCGTGACGGCGCTCCAGGATCTGCCAATCAGCAACCCTGTCGCGGTTTTCGGCGAGGTCGACGCGATGAAGCTCAAATCGTCGCTCACACTGTTCGAAGCAGTGCGGCCGTCCCCGCTGCTTGCTGCGGCTCTCGATCGCTGGTTCGACGGCGAGCGCGACGACAGGACCCTACGGCTTCTAGGCAACAGCTGACTCCGCTTGACGAACGCTGCGATGAAGCGGAACATAAAGCGAACATGTGAGTCGATGCTGACAAATGCCCGCCCTATCTTTCTCTCCCGATCGGACGAGGTCCGAGCAAATCGCTGCGCTCCGCGCGGAGCTGGAGAGTGCGCGTGCGCTGCAAGGCCCACGCCTGCCCTTTGATATCCCCGCTCTCGACGACAGGCTGGCCAATAACGGGCTGGATGGTGCCGGCCTACACGAAATCGCGGCGGCATCGGCCAGGCTCAACGATGACGCTGCCGCGACGCTGTTCATAGCGGGCATCGCCGCGCGCTTTGCCGCCGACCCCGGCCTTACCGTGCTGTGGGCGCTGACGAAGTTCGACCTGTACGCCCCCGGCCTAGAGCAGGCCGGGCTTGGCCCCGCCAAGATACTCTACGCCCAAGGCCGGAAGGACGCCGAGGTTCTCGCGCTTGCCGAGGATGGTCTTCGCGATGGCTCGCTCGCCTGCGTGATTGCAGAGGTGAAGGCTGCCGATCAGACCGCGACGCGCCGGCTTCAGCTGGCCGCTTCAGACGGCAAGACCCCGATCCTCCTCTACCGACGACATCGGTCGCGCGGGCGCTGTCCGCTTGAAGCGCCGTCGTCTGCCCTGACGCGCTGGCGTATCGGCTGCGCGCCATCGACGCCGCTGCCCCATGCCGGCATCGGCCGTGCCCGCTGGTCGATCGAGCTCGTCCGGCAGCGGGGCGGCAACCCTTTTTCCCTCGAACTGGAGGCTTGCGATGCCAAGGGTCGCCTCGCTCTGCCTGCCGCAACTCGCCATCGAGCGGTTGCGGCGGTCGCAGCGTCCAGTCAGGCCGCCTGAGGGGCGTCCCACTCCGGTAGTGCCGCCTTTGCTGCCGGCGATCGACGATGATCCGGGTGCCTGCTCGGTGCCGCGCGGCGGCGGCTGGCGGCCCGGCGCCCGCTGGGCGCGGGACGGCGTACTCGGGCGGCGTTCCCAGGCGGCAGACATTGAGGCGCTGCCCGCGCATCAACAACCAACCATGCGCGAAATGGGTCGCCGCAGCGAAGCCGCCGAACATCCGTTCAAGGCGATGCCACCCGATGAAGGCGCGCCCGGTACGGCACCGCTGCCGCCTCCCACATGGTCATCACTATGGGGGCGTCCGACCATCTTGATCACGCGCATCGGCCAGCGCGATGTCGTGACCTCTGCCTGTCGCCAAGCGCTCGATTTGGGCCTGCGACCCGGCATGGCGACGGCACATGCCCGTGCGCTCGTGCCGGACCTCGATGTCCGTGATGCCGAACCGGACAAGGATCGGGCCTTTCTCGACCAGCTCGCGCTACACGCTGTCGCGCGCTGGACGCCGAGCGCCTGCGTCGCTGCGCCTGACGCGCTGTGGCTTGACCTCACCGGCACTACCCACCTGTTCGGCGGCGAAGCGCGGTTTTGCCGCCGCCTGCTGGCCTTCCTGCGCCGGCTCGGGTTCACCGCGACGGTCGCGATCGCAGGGACGCCCGGAGCGGCCCATGCGCTTGCCCGTTACAGTGGCGAGGCGGTCACGATCCTTCCCGAGGGGTTGGAGACACAGGCGATCGCGGATTTGCCGCTGTCAGCGCTCCGACTCACGTCCGAGGCGCTCACCGCCGCAGGACGTTTTGGCCTCGAACGCATTGCCGACCTTTATCCCATGCCGCGCGGCCCGTTGGCTAAGAGGCTCGGCATTCACACCGTGGAGCGGCTCGATCAGGCGCGCGGGAGCCTTGCGGAGCCGATTACGCCGGTCATTCCGTTCGAGGCGCCGCTTGCCGAGCGGCAGCTGCTCGAGCCGATCGGCACCGCAGAGTCGATTAGCCAGGTCATCGCCGATCTTGTCGACGATCTTGTCGGCGTTCTGCAGGCGCGCGGCCTTGGCCTGCGTACGGCAATTCTCACGTGCCTGGTCGTCGATGGCGGAGAGCAACGGATCGGGATCGGGACGGCGCGGGCGACGCGCGACGCCAAGCACCTCAAGCGGATGCTGGGCATGCGCATCGAGCGCATTGATCCGGGTCTCGGGATCGAGGCGATGAGCCTAGCCGCGCCGCGCGTCGAGGCGTTGGCACCCCAAGCGCTCGACGCCGGCTTTGGCGAGGAGGGCCGTGCGCCCGATCTCGCGCCGCTGGTCGATCAGCTGGGCGGCCGGGTCGGCGAGCAGGCGCTGTTTCGGCTCGGCGCGGTCGAGAGCGATGTCCCCGAGCGCGGATTTTGCCGGCTTGATCCGCTGGCTGAGCCAGCCGGGTGGCCGGCATGGCGGCGCCCCGCGCGGTTGCTGCGCCGTCCCGAGCTGCTTTCGAATGTGGTTGCGCTGCTTCCCGACCATCCGCCGCGACGGTTCAGCTGGCGCGGCTCGGCCTATCGGGTCGTGGCGGGCGACGGACCCGAGCGCATCCACGGTGAATGGTGGCGCAATGCCAAAGAGATGTGGGCGGTGCGCGACTATTTCTGCGTCGAAGCCGAAGGCGGAAACCGCTTCTGGATTTTCCGGCGAGGCGACGGCGTCGAGGCGCCGACGGGCGATCTCAGATGGTACCTGCACGGGCTGTTCGGTTGATGGCCACTTATGTCGAACTTCAGGTGACGAGCCATTTCTCCTTCCTGCGCGGCGCTTCCTCGCCCGAGGAACTGTTTGCCGCTGCCGCCCTGCTCGGCCAAGGGGCGCTCGGCCTTGCCGATCGCGGCAGCGTTGCCGGCGTGGTCCGTGGCTGGGACGGCCAGAAGGCGACCAATGTCCGCATGATCCCCGGCACCCGCGTCGATCTCGTCGATGGACGGGCGCTCCTGCTCTATCCAACCGATCGGATCGCTTGGAGCCGGCTGACCCGACTGCTGTCGATCGGCAAGGCGCGCGGCGGCAAAGGGTTCTGTATCCTCGAATGGAGTGATCTCGCGACGCATGCCGAGGGGCTGGTGGCCATTCTTGTGCCCGACATGCCGGATGCCACGACCGCAGTCTGGCTAGCCGAGCTGCGCGTGCTGTTCGGCACGCGTGGCTATTGCGCGCTGTCGCTGCGGCGGCGGCCCGATGACATGACGCGGCTGCACGCGCTTGATGATTTAGCGCGATATGCCGGGGTCCGCAGCGTCGCGACTGGAGACGTCCTTTATCACACGCCCGAGCGTCGACCGCTCCAGGACGTGATGACGGCAATCCGGGAAAAGACGACGATCGACGCGCTTGGTTTCCGGCGCGAGCGGTTCATGGACCGCAATCTGAAGTCCCCTGAAGAAATGGAACGGCGGTTTCGGGATTTTCCCGATGCGATCCAGGCCAGCGCCGATATTGCCCACGCATGCCGGTTCGATCTCGGCGAGATTCAGTACCAATATCCGTATGAGCAGGTGATGGAGGGGCGGACCGCGCAGGAAGCGCTGGCTGCGCTCACCGAGGCGGCGGCCGCAACCAAATTTCCCCAAGGCGTGCCGGGACGATACCGTCAGCAGATCGATCATGAGCTCAAGCTGATCGATCAGCTCGGCTACGCGCCCTATTTTCTGACCGTCAACGCGATCGTCGCGGAAAGCGTGCGGCGCGGCATCCTCTGCCAGGGGCGCGGCTCGGCGGCCAACAGCTGTGTCTGTTATTTGCTTGGCATCACCTCGATCGACCCGATCCAGCATGAACTGCTGTTCGAGCGGTTCGTATCGGGCGAGCGCCGCGAGCCGCCCGATATCGATGTCGATTTCGAGCATGAGCGGCGCGAAGAGATCATCCAGTGGATCTACGAGACCTATGGCCGCGACCGCTCCGCGCTGACTGCGGTCGTCACCCGCTACCGCACGCGCGGCGCGGTCGCCGAGGTCGGCAAGGCGCTGGGGCTGCCGCGCGACCTGACCAAGATGCTGACCGGCCTGGTCTGGGGCTGGTCGATGGATGGCATTCCGCAGGAGCAGATCGAGAGCCTCAACCTCAATGCCGAAGACCATCGCCTGAAGCTGACGCTCGATCTCGCGCGCCAACTCATCGGCACGCCCCGGCACCTCTCGCAACATCCCGGCGGCTTCGTGCTGACCCAGGACCGGCTCGATGACCTCGTGCCAATCGAGCCCGCGCGCATGGAGGATCGCCAGATCATCGAGTGGGACAAGGACGATATCGACGCCCTCAAATTTATGAAGGTAGACGTCCTCGGCCTCGGCATGCTCGGCTGCATGCGGCGCACCTTCGACCTGCTGGCCCGGCACAAGCGGACTCACCTGACCCTGGCATCGCCGAGGATGCAGGAGGACGACCCCCTCACCTTCGAGATGATCCAGCAGGCCGATACGCTCGGCGTGTTCCAGATCGAGAGCCGCGCGCAGATGTCGATGCTGCCGCGGATGAAGCCGGTGGATTTCTACGATCTGGCGATCCAGGTCGCGATCGTCCGGCCCGGGCCGATCCAGGGCAACATGGTCCACCCCTATCTCAAGCGCCGGCAGCATCCGGAGCTGGTCGACTATCCCTCGCCCAAGCTGAAGGCGGTGCTGAAGAAGACGCTGGGCGTGCCGCTGTTCCAGGAACAGGCGATGCAGGTGGCGATCGTCGGCGCCGGCTTCACCGCCAGCGAAGCGGACCGGCTGCGCCGCGCGATGGCGACGTTCAAGTCGAGCGGCGATATCGGCGAGTTCGGCCCCAAGCTGATCGAAGGCATGCGCAGGAACGGAATCAGCGAGACCTTCGCCGCGCAGATGGTGGAGCAGATCAAGGGCTTCAGCAATTACGGCTTTCCCGAGAGCCACGCCGCCAGCTTCGCCAAGATCGCCTATGCCTCGAGCTGGATGAAATGCCATCATCCGGACGTGTTCTGCACCGCGCTGCTCAACGCGCAGCCGATGGGCTTCTACGCGCCTGCCCAGCTGATCCGCGATGCGCGCACGCACGGGGTGGAAGCGCGCGCCGTCTGCATCAACGACAGCGACTGGGACACGCGGATGGTGCCCGAGAGCGGCACCAGTCGGGCTGACTTGCCAGGCGGCAACGCGCGCGCGCTGTGGCGCTCGATCCGGGCGATCCTCGAACTGCCGCCCAGCACCGCGACCTATGTCGGCCACGACTACGGCAAGGACGGGCGCGAAGTCTTTGGACGATCGACCGTGGCGGACCAGCGTCGTGACAACATCCAT
>OFTY01000062.1_pt1 | contig 127115 bp, 116 predicted proteins | sample 1775061 | NCBI WGS metagenome assembly OFTY01 (sample SAMN08195773, study PRJEB24354) | sludge metagenome | isolation source: sludge from phenol fed wastewater aerobic bioreactor B | place: India: Nagpur | collected 2016-09-16 | reverse complement strand
CCAACGGTAAGGGTAAAAGTTACATCTTCTGCCGGTAAATACATCGCATTACCTGACTGACTTGCCGTGATTTCGGTTTCTCCCGCACCTATAATGACGATTTGCCCGTCTTCAAATACAGCTACACTTTCATCCTCTATTGTATAGCTCAACGCCAAACCACTGTCGGATGCGCCGTTTATAAACGGCGCATCGCCGTAAACTTTCGTTACATCTTCCGCTGTGATGGTTTGATTTACAGCGATTATTGTAGTAAAACTTACCGGTCCAAACCACTCTGCACAGGAAGAGGCGCGAACGTAAACGTCATAGGATGTTTGCGCTACCAAATCTTCTAAAACATAAGTACTGCCCGCTTCAGGAATGTTGGTTCCCGTTGCGTCACCCGGTGTAAATCCAGCTTCGCCATATTCAATCTCAAATACAGTTCCCTCTGATTCTATCTGTAAAGTGGCGTTGTCTTCTGTGATGTCATCTACTTCTACACTCGTAACTTCTAAACATGGTAGACTACTACCTCCAGAAATATCAAACTCATCAAAAGCTACATTATAATCATAATCATAGTCAATTAAATTAACCGTGATTTTAATTTTTACATATTCTCCTACATAATCATCTAACTCATAGGAAAATTCCTGCCAACCTGCTACTCCATTATTCTCTATTATTTCTATTTCAGTATAAGTTACTCCAAAATCTGTTGAAAATTCCACAACAATATTGCCTGATCCTGCACCAGGAATATTTCCAGCATTATAATCCTCATCTAAAAAATAGCTAAACGAAAACGCATCTCCATTTAAAATTGGACCTACATTAATTGATGTAAAACCTGCTTCTTTTTGTCCGAACTGAAATCCAAAAAAATCAAAGAAATACATATTTGTATTTAGATTATTTCCATCCAATGATTCTATAGAATCATCTATATACCATTCATCTCCAACGATTACATTCCATCCGTCAGGCCATTCATCTTCTTCCACAAAGCCTTCATGCCATGGAGATGGTGTAACTAAAGGAAAAGAAAAATTAAACGGTCCTGTCCATGCGCTCATTCCATCATCTTCCTCACTACAATCCCGACGAACGTAAAACTGATAGCTTTGTGTTCCATCTAAATCCGAAAAATCATAGGCTGAAGAAGTAATATTTGATATAATATCTCCTTCATCACTTCCTTGGTCAAACCCTTGAGGTCCCCATTCTATTTCAAATGCATCCCCGTCACTAGTCCAACCAAGTGTAAACCCGTTTACTGTAATATTGTTAGCTGTCAACGATACCGGAGCAGGACAATCTGGAATACAATCAGTTAAATCTGCTATTAAAGGTATAGACTCGTTAACTAGCTCTTCACAAGCCGACACTGTTCCTGAGATATCTTGAACTCCTCCGATTGTTACGGAATAATTAACTATATTATCGCAAAACCAACTCCAAGAATCATCAATAATAATCTCAAGGGAGTATGGAGGGTTTACAGCAATCGTAGTCTCGTTGACAGAAAAAGCCGAAGGGTAATCATCATCATAAGGCCCCCCAGAAAGCACCACTCCTCCAGTGCCATCGATTAACTTCCATTCAGTAACATCTCCATACTCCGGAAAAATTAAATTCACTTCGATTTCACATCCTTCTCCTTGTTGCGGATCCGGGTCAGGATTTGGGTTCGTATTTTCTGAATCAACATTTAAGGTAAAGTCCAGTGCCTGTCCATATGAGTCATAAAATTCTCCCCAATCGGGATCAAATATACTAATCCAACAAGGATCCTCATTTAAAAATTCCCACCACTCAGGGGCTGTATAAGTTTTTGTGATTCTAATTCTTGTTTCACCCGCTAATGCACTTTCAGGAACTGTTATTGTAACTGAAGTACTTTGAGAATCATAACCACTGGAATTATATATTAAACCAATATAGTAAATTTCACCTGCATCATCCAAAACACCATTCTGGTTCCAATCAATAAAAGCGAGGTATTCATTTTCATAATCGCCTGAAGTATTCCCTTTAACTGTTATCGCATACGACTCACCCACAGTTACATTAGCCACTTCAGATGTATAATCCAATAAAACATCTGAATCATTTGTGTTTTCTATTATTAAACTTTCAAACTCTACTTTTGTTATTTCTTCAACACCATAAGGTTCTGAAACATTACAATAGGGTGCAGGAAATTGAGCAAATACTGTTACCTGCCCAATAAAAAACATAGCACAAAACACCAGCCAATTGAGCCAACGTTTTGTTTCTCGTGTCCGATTCTTAATAAAATCAGGAAAAGTAATTTCGTTCATAATCATTTTTTTGGTTAGACAACAAATATATAAAATTATATCAACTAAAAGAGCCTTTAATTATACATTTATTAAACAATAAGCAATAAAAACATATATATCTCAAAAATAAAATCTAAACTTTAAATAAAAATAAACTATAACGACAATCATCAGCAATAAAAAAAGCTGCTTCAAAATTTTGAAGCAGCTTTTTTTAAACTTGTAAAATCTAGATTTAAGAAATTCTAAAAATTATAATTTATTCCTAACCCAACCATTTCTCTAAGTTGAAACCCTTGATAGGCAAGGTCGTCATACACCGCCTGAAATGTTAAGTTAGTAGACAAAAAGCGATTAATTTTCATCACCACATTTAATTGATAGTCTATAACTACATTTTCTGGCTTTTCAAGATAATTGGAATATAGGTTTAAAATATTTTCAACAGAAACATTTTCCATTGCATTAAACTTGTAATAACCATTCACTGCCATACCTAACTGATATTTCATTGTTTTTCCCTGTTCAACGCCAAAAGCATCTCCAAACTCTGTAAAATGATCATGAACAAGAATAAATCTAGATGTTGCCGGAGCAATATTAACTTTTAAATTATCTGATTTTTTCCACAACATACCCGGACCGATTTGCAAATATGCCGGAGACATAAAATGTGAATTTTTAATACCATTTTCATCTAGACCGGTATCCATCTGTGTTTTAAAGTTTAAAAATGCAGAATAATACCAGTTCTTAGCTGCTTTTTTCCCTAGTAAAGAATTTATTTCTAAGCGATCATCAGTTTTTTTCTGATCTTCCCCTTTTATCTTAGTTAAACCATAACTAACCTGTAATTTATTATCCCAGGTCCAATCTTCTTTTTTATAATTTAAATCATAATTGACATTGATGTTTCCGGAAAAGTTATTATCTCCTCCCGCCTGCCAGTTTGAAAAACTAGACTGATTTAACAAAAAGGCAAAATTTCCTCCTGATGTCCATCCCTGTTCTTCGGTTTGTGTTGCTTCTTCAGTTTCCTGAGTCTGATTTTCCTGAGCATAAATGGAATACGAAGCTAATAAAGCCACCAAGCTCAATAAGATTTTTCTCATATTGTTATTTTTTATACGAAAATATAAACAAATTACTAAAAAACAAAAATTAAACTTATTTTTTAAATGTTTTCTTAAATATTGGCACAGCAGAACAAGCTTCTCCAAACATAATTGACCGAGCATAATTCATCATTTGCTGTGTAGCTAATACATACGCTTCTTCTGGAATTTCTTTTTTAGAACACCCTTTTATTATAACAGGTAAATTGATATATGAAGAGTAATCCAAAGTAAGTAGAAGCTCCTGATAAATAGATTTTTCTAAATGGTCTTTATCGCCCAAAAACACACGTTTTACTACAGGCTGCAAATAGCTTGTCAACAGCATATATGCCCATCCGGGTAAAATAGCATCTGTGGAGCAGTACAATCCCACAAAAGCATCTTTGTACACTGACCAATCTACTTGTTTTAAGGCTTCCCTAAAATCTTTTTCTCTCAAAACAAACCCTTGATAAAGCCACTGTGCTATATCCACCTCTAAACGAGGATTCGAAGGATAAATCTCCTCCAAATCAAATATTTTAAGTGAGCTGTTAGCTACTTTATTAATGATTTCGCCTTCCATAATTAGAGCATTCCTAATTCTAACTTAGCTTCTTCACTCATTAAGTCCTGTGACCAAGGCGGGTCAAAAGTCAGCTCCACTTCAACACCTTTTACTTCATCAATAGACTTTATTTTCTCTTCTACTTCCATGGGTAAGGTTTCTGCTACCGGACAGTTTGGAGAAGTTAAAGTCATTAATATTTTAACGTCACTTGTTTCATTTACAAATACATCGTATATCAATCCCAATTCATAAATATCAACTGGAATTTCAGGGTCATATATTGTCTTCAACACTTTTACAATATTTTCTCCCAATTGTTGTACATCCATTTCTTCCATATTATATTCCTAATTTATTACTGCTTAGCTTGATAAGCTAAAGCGTACATTTTTATTTGTTTTACCATAGATACTAATCCATTGGCGCGAGTGGGCGATAAATGTTCTTTCAGACCAATTTCGTCTATAAAACCTGTATCTGCCTCCAAAATCTCCTCTGCTTTTTGTCCGGAAAAAACCCGCACTAATATGGCAATTATTCCTTTCGTGAGAATAGCATCGCTATTGGCTGTAAATACCACTGCGTTGTTTTTATCTTCAGCGTGGAGCCAAACCTGCGATTGGCATCCTTTTATTAAATTTTCTTCTACTTGATATTTTTCATCTATTAAAGGAAGGTTTTTTCCTAGCTCGATAATGTATTCATAACGCTGCATCCAATCGTCAAACATTGAAAACTCATCAATAATTTCTTGCTGTACTTCTTTAATTGTCATTTGTTTAATATTTTAAGATAGCATTTGCTTTGCTTTTTTCACTGCTTCAATCAAAATATCTATTTCTTCTTTCGTATTATAAAAACTAAAAGATGCTCTTACTGTACCGGGAATCCCATAAAAATCCATAATGGGCTGTGTGCAGTGATGTCCGGTACGAACAGCAACCCCTAATTTATCTACAATTACTCCTATATCATACGGATGAAGTCCCTGAATATTGAAAGAGATCACAGAAGTTTTTTCTTTTGCCGTTCCGTAAATTTTTAATCCCTCTATTTCAAGTAATTTTTTAGTCCCGTAGTCTAAAAGGTCTTTTTCATATGCTTTTATTTTGTCAAAACCAATCCCATTCAAATAATCGATGGCATATCCCAACACAATACCTCCGGCTATATTAGGCGTTCCTGCTTCAAACTTATGAGGCAGGCAAGCATAAGTTGTTTTTTCAAAAGTAACCGTTTTAATCATTTCTCCTCCTCCCTGATAAGGAGGTAGTTTATCAAGCCAGGCTTCCTTTCCATACAAAATTCCCGTACCCGTTGGTCCGCAAATTTTATGTCCTGAAAAAACATAAAAATCGCAATCCAATGCCTGCACATCCGGCTTAATATGAGGAGTTGCCTGTGCTCCATCAATTAAAACGGCTGCTCCCACTTTATGAGCCTTATCAATAATGTATTTAATGGGGTTAACAGTTCCCAAAGCATTAGAAATATGCGTTACGGCAACCATCTTTGTATTCGAATTAATGAGCTTGTCAAATTCCTCCAAGATAAGATCTCCTTCTTCATTCATTGGAATTATTTTTAAAGACGCTCCCGATCTTTCGCAGGCAAATTGCCACGGCACAATATTAGAATGATGCTCCATTGCCGAAATTAATATTTCATCTCCTTTTTTAAGGAAAGAGCTAAATCCGTTAGCCACCAAATTGATACCAAAAGTTGTTCCGGCAGTAAAAATGATTTCTTTATCTGACTTAGCATTAATATGATGTTGAATTTTTTTTCGAGATTCTTCGTAGGCATCTGTTGCTAATTGACTTAGCGTATGAACTCCTCTATGAATATTAGCATTGATTGTTTCATAATATTCTATAATAGCCTTCTCAACTACTTTAGGCTTCTGAGCTGTAGCTGCATTATCAAAATACACCAATGGTTTCCCGTTAACTTTTTGATTAAGAATAGGAAAATCAGCCCTTATCACATTTATATCTAACATGTCGCATACTTTAAAGTTTAAAAAACAACCTCATCATTTGAGGTAAAAATTTTTCTTGCAACAAAGATACGCATTCGTATACTTTAGTAGAATAAATATTAATTTAAAATTAATCTAAATATGTTTTATATCCCATAAAAAGATTATATTTTTGCCTCAATTTAGATTAAATATAAATATTGACCCTATGAAAAAAATAGCTTTTATCTTCTTGACTGCTCTGGTTATCACCTCGTGCAACCAAAACAAAAAAGATCAAACAACAGAAAATACTGTTGAACAGACAGAACAGAAACAACACGAACGAATTGTGTCTCTTAATGGTTCAATAAGTGAAATTTTAGTTGATCTGGGTGAAACAAAAAATATCGTCGGGGTAGATGTAACAAGTACTTTTCCTGAAAATTTGAAAGAAACTGCTAAAGATTTGGGACATACTTCAAAAATTTCGATTGAGAGCCTGATGTCTTTACAGCCCACTGTAATTTATTTTACAGAAAAAGAACTTAGCGATGATTTACAGGCACAGTTACAAAATTCAGGAATAAGATTAGAAAAACTAACGCAGGAGTTTACGGTAGAGGGCGCAAAAAACATGATAAAATCTGTTGCTAACTCTCTTAACAACAGCAATTATCAGCCACTTATCGACAAAATAGACGAAGATATCAGTAATCTGCATACTTTGGAAAAGAAGCCTAAAGTTCTTTTCATCTATGCACGCGGAGCATCGATGCTTTTAGTTGCAGGAGATGAAACTCCGGCTAACAGTATTATCAATCTTGCAGGAGGGCAAAATGCAGTAACAGAATTTAAAGATTTTAAACCACTTACTCCAGAATCACTTTTAAACAGCAATCCGGATTATATTTTAATGTTTACAACCGGACTACAAAGTATGGGGGGTGTTGACGGCGTTTTAAAAATTGAAGGCATTGAAAAAACAAACGCAGGTAAAAACAAAAGAATTATAGCTATGGACGGACAATTGTTAACTGGTTTCAGTCCGAGATTAGGATTAGCCGTAAAAGAACTAAATCACCTGCTATCAAAATAATACAATGCAAAAAAAGCTGTCTTTTTATCTAATTTCATTACTATTATTTTTAATAGTGCTAGCTGTTGCATCTATATTTATAGGAGTTTATCAGTTTGAAGAAGGCAGTTTAAAAACTATTTCGAAAATACTGTCGGGCAATGAAGACATCAATCCCAGCGATTACTATGTGTTTTTTGATGTCCGGCTTCCCAGAGTATTAATGGCTATTTTAATTGGATCTGGACTGGCTGTTTCAGGAACCTGCTTACAGGGAATGTTTAAAAATCCATTGGCGTCTCCTGATCTCATAGGAATTACTGCTGGGTCTGTCTTATTTGCTGCCATAACAATTGTTTTAGGTAGTTATGTAAAAGCCGTTGTTCCGGAAATTATTCATTTTTCGTTACTGAGTATTATGAGTTTTATAGGCGCTATGATTACCATGTCATTTGTCTATAAAATTTCATCTACAAATGCTAAAACCAATGTAGGCGTTTTATTACTTGCAGGGGTTGCTATTACTGCCCTATCTGGCGCTACAACTGGTTTACTCACCTATCTTTCTGACGATGAAGAACTCAGAAACCTCACCTTCTGGACACTGGGAAGTCTTGCTGGTGCTACATGGACAAAAGTCGGTATACTGACCGCAGTAATCATAACATCCGTAGTTCTGTTAATTAATAAAGGAAAGTCTTTGAATGCAATGATGCTAGGAGAACGGGATGCTTCTCACTTAGGAATCCCGGTTGAAAACATCAAACGGAGAATTGTATTATTATCGGCACTTATGGTAGGGGCTTCTGTGGCTTTTACCGGTACAATTGGTTTTGTCGGCTTAATAGTTCCCTATATTTTAAGACTCATATTTAAGTCCAATTATTACTATATTCTTCCCTTATCAGCCGTGTGCGGAAGTATTTTATTATTGGGAGCAGATACTATAAGTCGGACAATCGTTCCGCCTTCTGAAATTCCTATCGGAATTTTAACATCCATTATGGGAGCCCCGGTTTTTATTGCTATATTAATCCGGTTTAAAAAATCACTTTAGATCATGATTCAAGCTCAAAAAGTAAGTTATAGATCAAAAGAAGTCCATATCATCAACGATATAGACTTTGAATGCAATTCGGGTGAGTTTGTTGCGATACTGGGTCCTAACGGAGCCGGAAAATCTACTTTTTTAAGTCTGCTTGCTAATGAACTCCATCAAAAAGGCAATAAAATTCTACTCAAATCTTGTGATTACAATCAGTGGTGCGAAAAAGAATTGCCGAAGCACAAAGCCAAGTTTTCTCAGCACAACAACAGCGATATTCCTTTAAACGTAGAAGATGTTGTTATGATGGGAAGATATCCTTATTTTGACCACATACCGTCTGAAGAAGATAAAAAAGCTATTCAGTATAGCATGGAATGCATTGATATTTGTCCGCTTCAAAACAGAGAATACAATCATCTTTCAGGAGGAGAGAAACAAAGAGTTCACCTTGCAAGGGTTTTATCTCAGCTAAACAATAAAGTAGAAAACAAATTATTATTTTTGGATGAACCGCTAAATAATTTAGACGTACTTCACCAACACAAAATTTTGGAATTAATCAAAGATTTTACGGCTAAAGGAAATACGGCTATAGTGGTTATTCACGATTTAAACTTAGCTGCTCAATTTGCCGATAAAATCTTACTTTTGGAAAAAGGAAAAAAAGTTTGTTATGACACACCCAAAAAGGTACTCACACAAGAAATACTTTCAAAAGTGTACAATTTTCCGTGTATTGTAACTACTAATCCTGTTAATAACAACCCTTTAATTATATTTGGAAAATAAAAGATATGAATACAAGAGCCAATATTTTAAAAGAACAGTGGAATACACTAAAAGAAAATAATTCAGGAATGCGAATCCGAAATGCTGCAAAAGAACTTAACGCCAGCGAAATGGAACTTCTGGCTACTCAGATAGGAGATTCTGTCACAAGATTAAAGCCTGATTTTGTAAATATTCTTTCCGAAATAGAATCATTAGGCAAAGTGATGGCGCTAACGCGAAATGACGAATGTGTACATGAAAGAAAAGGTATTTACAGTAATCCTGATTTTTCATCCCCTCACGCAGGACTATTTGTAAATCCAGACATTGACATGCGGATTTTTCTAAGTCACTGGAAAAAAGCATTTGCTGTAAAAGAACAAGCGGGAAATATTGAACGAAAAAGCTTACAGTTTTTTGGTAAAGACGGAGAAGCCATTCACAAAATTTATTTGATACCTCAAAGCAATGAAGCCGCTTTTGAACAGCTTATAGAAAAATATAAATCTGAAGATCAATCTATAGAAGAAACCACCGAGCCTTATTTACACAATATGGATGAACGATTGGATCAAGAAATAGATATTGATGAATTTAGAAAGGGCTGGAGAAATTTAAAAGATACCCATGATTTCTATACCCTTGTCAAAAAACATAATTTGTCCAGAACACAGGCTCTTCGCCTTGCCCCGGATGAATATTATGCAAAACCCATTAGTAAAGATTCTATCATAACCTTATTAGAAAAATCCGCAGAACAGCAACTACCTATTATGGTTTTTGTAGGGAATAAGGGAAATATACAAATTCACACCGGCGAAATCAAAAAATTGATGTGGCACCAAAACTGGTATAATATCCTTGATCCCAACTTTAATATGCATTTAGATATGGACAAAATAGCCCAGACCTGGATTGTAAGAAAACCTACTGAAGATGGAATAGTAACCGCTGTTGAAGTGTACAACGAAATGGGAGAAATTATTGTTCAATTCTTCGGAAAAAGGAAACCAGGTATTCCTGAACTAGAAGAATGGAGAGAGATAGTAAAAGATTTAAAATAAATGAGAGCCGGTATATCATAAAGTTATGCCGGTTTTTTTTAATCTCTTTATAAAGACAGCATAAATATAAAAAGTTTATATTTGCTTAATTTTAACACAAAGAACGATTAATTATGGCGAAAAAAGTTTTTATATTCATTTTTGTTGCATTCAGTACTATTGCTGTCCTAAACAGCTGCAACAGTGACGACTCTGATCCCAATGGCAAAAATCCTGACCCTGACGATTCAGAGCTTCCCACTCCAGAGCCAGAAAATCCTGAACCTCCTAAAGAAGGGACTTTTAACTATAAAACATTCAACAAAGTTCACACTGCTTTTGGCAATGGCCTTTCTCAAAATGTAGAAGACTCTTTTGACTTTCCTACAGACATTGAAAAAGTGAAATCCATAAAAATGTATGTACAATTTGACTGTCCATGCAATATCTGGGATGTTTTTGCCAACATTCAAGCTAAAGACAAAATTTCAGGAGAATGGTATGAAATAGGAAGATATATTACTCCATATGGAAAAGATTCTTCCCCTCTGGAAAGAGGGTTAGAATTTGATGTAACAGATTTTAAATCGATTTTAACAGGAACTACAGAACTTAAAGCCTACACAGAAGTCTGGGGAGCCGATGGATGGCTAATCAGTGTTGATTTCGATTTCATATATGGTGAAGCAGATTACAAATATTCTTCTGTTATTCCAATTTTACAGTATAATGCAAACTCAATAGATGGTGTACCTTATGGAGAACCTCATAGTTTTGTGATGAACAAAATGGTTAATCTTCCTGAAAATTCTGAAGCTGCACACCTTAGAACTATTATTTCTGGGTGGGGACATGCTACTCCAAATGATACAGGGGGAAGAGGTTGTGCAGAATGGTGCTTTAGAACTCATCACATATTAATAAATAATGTATCCTCCTTCAATCATGATTTAGGTCCTATAGGCTGCGCGGATAATCCCATAATAGACCAAAAAGGAAACTGGAAACCGGACAGAGCAGGATGGTGTCCAGGAATGGCTGTACCTACAAGAATTGACAAATTAGATAAAAATCTTCTCGGAAAACAATTTAAATTTGAATACCAATTCCAAGAATGGGAAAATAATATGATGTATCCTGGAGATAATCCTCACGCCTATTATGCCCTTTCAACCTTTGTAATTGTCAAAAGTAATACTCCAATCGAAAAACCAACTGTTATAAATTAGACTAAAAAATATTTTCATAAGAATCAATGTTTTCCGTACTTGTCTAAAAAAGCGAATTAGTTATTAAACAATTGTTGATAACTAATTCGCTTTTTTGTTCTGGTTCGGTTGAATCCAAATTTTGTAAGCCCTAAATTAGCTGACCCGATTTAGTTGTTTACACCTTTTTTTACATTGCTCATCCTGTGAAAATTGACTATTCTGTTTTAAAAAAACAATTAATTCCGGATGCTATTGTTTAATTAAAAAACGTTTGTGCTATGTCTATTTTTGATAAAAGAGTAAATTATAAACCATTTGAATACCCTGGTATTTATCAGTTCACAGAAGCTATTAATAAGTCTTTTTGGGTACACAGCGAAGTAGATTTTACTGCCGACACTCAAGATTTTCATTCTCATTTAACCAAAGAAGAACAATTAGCCATCAAGCACAGTCTGCTGGCAATTGCACAAATAGAAGTAGCCGTAAAAACATTTTGGGGAAATTTATACCAGCATTTTCCAAAACCGGAATTTAACGGACTGGGAAGCACCTTTGCCGAATGTGAATTCAGGCATTCTGAAGCCTACTCTCGTCTCTTAGACGTATTGGGTTATAATGATGAGTTTGAAAGCTTGCTAACTGTTCCCGTTATCAAAGAACGCGTAGAGTATTTATCTCAAGTATTAGAAAATTCGAGTAATAAAACCGACCGAAAAAAATACGTTGTTTCGCTGATTCTGTTTTCTCTTTTAATCGAAAATGTTTCGCTGTTCAGTCAATTTGCCATTATTCTTTCATTTACCCGTTTCAAAGGACTAATGAAAAACGTGAGCAACATCATTGCTTGGACATCTGTGGATGAACAGGTACACGCCAATGCAGGAATTTATATCATTAATATCATCAGAAAAGAGTTTCCTGACTTTTTTGACGACGAATTAATCAATCACGTTAATGATGTAGTCACAAAATCAATAGACATCGAAGAAAAGATTCTAAACTGGATATTTGAAAAAGGAGAAATTGAAATCGTTACGAAAGAAAACCTTCTCAATTTTATGAAATTCAGAGTAGATGAAAGCATGGTAAAAATAGGGTTAAACAAAGTATTTAATATCACACAAGAACAATACAAACCTATGGCGTGGTTTGAAGAAGAGGTTTTTGCCAATAGTCTGGATGACTTTTTTGCCAAAAGACCGGTTGACTATACCAAACACGACAAAAGTTTTACTGCAGACGATTTATTTTAATTGATACATTACAGATAAAGAATAAAAATACTATGAATAATTTTTCACTTCCATTACAAACAGACGACAATACTGACCTCAGAGAAAAACTTTGGTGGAAAAATTCAGAAAGCGAGCAAATTCTTAACAGAGGGTACTTGCTGAAAGGCGAAACGGTAGAAGGAGCTATTGAAAGAATTGCCGGCGCTGCAGCCAAAAGATTATATAAACCTGAATTAAAAGAATCCTTTCAGGAAATGATAGAAAGAGGCTGGATGAGCTTAAGCTCTCCTATCTGGGCAAATATGGGAACAGAACGAGGCTTACCAATATCTTGCTTTAATGTAAATATTCCTGACAGTATTGAAGGAATCACACACAAATTAGGTGAAGTGATTATGCAAACCAAAATTGGCGGAGGAACATCTGGTTATTTTGGCAGTCTGAGAGAACGAGGAAGTGCAGTAACTGATAATGGAAAAAGCAGTGGAGCCGTAAGCTTTATGAAACTGTTTGACACGGCAATGGATACCATTTCTCAGGGAGGTGTGAGAAGAGGTGCCTTTGCTGCTTATTTAGATATAGATCATCCGGATTGTGAAGAATTTTTACAAATAAAAAATATCGGAAACCCCATCCAGAACCTGTTTTATGGTGTTTGTATTCCCGATTACTGGATGCAGGAAATGATTGACGGCGATAGAGAAAAAAGACAATTATGGGCAAAAGTTTTAGAAAGCCGCCAACAAAAAGGTATGCCTTATCTTTTCTTCTCAGACAATGTAAACGGAAGCAAACCACAAGTTTACAAAGATCAAAATATGCGTATTAACGCCAGCAATCTTTGTTCTGAAATTATGTTGCCATCATCTGATGACGAATCTTTTATTTGCTGCCTGTCCTCTATGAATTTAGAGTTATACGATGAATGGAAAGATACGGAAGCTGTTAAACTTGCTATCTTCTTTTTAGATGCTGTACTACAAGAGTTTATTGAAAAAACAGAGGGTAATTATTATCTGAGTTCTGCTAATAAATTTGCAAAGCGTCACAGAGCTTTGGGCTTAGGTGTTTTGGGATGGCATTCATATTTGCAAAAAAACATGATCCCTTTTGAGGGTTTACAGGCAAAAATGCTAACCAATCAGATTTTTCAAGACATCAGCGCAAAAGCAGACAAAGCCACACAAGAGTTAGCTCGTATATACGGAGAACCTGAGCTTTTAAAAGGCTATGGAAGAAGAAACACAACAACCATGGCAATTGCACCTACAACGTCTTCATCTGCGATTTTAGGACAAACTTCTCCCGGTATAGAACCTTTTAGCAGTAATTATTACAAAGCAGGTTTATCAAAAGGGAATTTTATGCGTCAAAACAAATACCTAAAACAGCTTTTAGAATCAAAAGGGATTGACAATGAAGAAACCTGGAGAAACATAATGCTAAACGGAGGAAGCGTTCAGCAATTATCAGAATTAACAGAAGAGGAAAAAGCGGTATTCAAGACTTTCAAAGAAATTAGTCAGCTGGAAATTATTCAGCAAGCTGCTGTTCGTCAAAAATATGTTGATCAATCTCAAAGTTTAAACCTGAATATTCCTTCTGGGCTGCCTATTAAAGATGTGAATCAGCTGATGATTGAAGCGTGGAAATTAGGTGTAAAGACCCTGTATTATCAACGCAGTCAAAGTGTTTCTAAAGAAATGGTAACTAATCTGGTAACGTGCAGTAGTTGCGAATCATAATCAAAATATTGCATAACAAAAAAACCGGCTTAATAGCCGGTTTTTTTGTTATGAATTTTTTACTTTAAATTTCAAATCCCATTGAAACACCTAATTTTTTAGCAATTACTCTTGCCACCTTTGTTTTTAGCTCAGGAATTTTTACAGATTGCATTACCTCATCCGTAAAAGCATACATCAGCAATGCCTTGGCTTCTTTTTTAGGAATTCCTCTTTGACGCATATAAAACATAGCTTCGTCATTTAACTGACCAATAGTACACCCATGAGAGCACTTTACGTCATCAGCAAAAATTTCTAACTGAGGTTTAGCATAAATATGCGCTTTATCGCTTAATAAAACGTTGTTGCTTTGTTGAAACCCATCTGTTTTTTGTGCTATTTTATCCACATATATTTTTCCATTAAACACCCCGACCGAATTATCATCATAGATTCCTTTATAGTTCTGATGACTCTCACAGTTCGGTTGATTATGAGATACCAAAGTATAGTGATCTACGTGTTGTTTGCCATCAATCAGCGTAATTCCTTTCAGCGTACTGTCTATTCTCTCTCCCTCCTGATAAAAGTTAAGATTGTTTCTTGTCAATTTACCTCCAAACGAAAAGGTATGAACAGAGACTCTGCTTTCTTGTTTTTGCTTGATAAAAGTATTGTCAATCAGCGTACCGGTATCCAAATCATTTTGCAATTTATAAAAATCAACTATTGCGCGTTTATGAGCAACTATTTCTGTAGTAGAATTAGTGAATACGCTGCATTCTGTAATACTTTGATGACGTTCTAAAATCTGTACATGAGCATTTTCACCTACAATAATCAGATTTCTGGGCTGAACCAGCAAAGCTTGATTTTCTGTAGTTGACAAATAGATTATTTCTATCGGTTTAGAAACAACTTTGCTTTTTGGAATATTAATAAAAGCTCCTTCAGTTGCATATGCGGTATTTAAAGCCGTCATGCTGTCATTTTTATCAACGCAAGTATTGTAATGCGCATCAATTATCATCTTGTACTTGGGTTTAGTCAATGCAGATGACATTAAACAGACATCTAATCCGTCATGTGTAGTTGAAGATAAATGCGAGCTAAAAATACCATTGATAAAAACTAATTTATAGGTATCCGAATCGCTTAAAAGATATTTTTTAACCTCTTTATACTCAACGACCGTTTCATTCTTAGGAATAATGCTGAAGTCATTTTTGAGAATTGAATTCAGCGATGTATATTTCCAAGCTTCCTCTTTTTTAGTAGGAAAGCCTTTTTCTTCAAATAATTTTAAAGCTTCTAATCTGATATCGTGCAATCTGTCATGTTCTCCTTTCAAGCCTTCCTCAAAAGCGACAAAAGACGATATTAATTTTTCTTTAAGTTCCATAATTCTTTTTGTAATTAGATTAATTTTTCAGTACAATCCTGTCACTCTTTTATTTAACAGAATTCTTAATCCAATCATATCCTTTTTCCTCTAATTCAAGAGCTAATTCTTTTCCGCCTGTTTTTACAATTTTCCCATCGTATAAAACGTGAACAAAATCAGGTACTATATATTCTAATAGCCTTTGGTAATGCGTAATTAAAACTACCGCATTGTCTTTACTTTTAAGCTTATTTACGCCATTAGCAACAATGCGTAAAGCATCGATATCCAAGCCGGAATCTGTTTCATCCAAAATGGCTAATTTAGGTTCCAGCATTGCCATCTGAAAAATCTCATTTCTCTTTTTCTCTCCACCCGAAAATCCTTCGTTTAAAGAACGTGATAAAAATTTTCTGTCTATATCGAGTAATTCTGCTTTTTCTTTAATTTTTTTAAGCATCTCACTTGCAGGCATCTCCTCTAATCCTTGTGCTTTGCGCGATTCGTTAATTGCCGTTTTCATGAAGTTAGTCACAGAAACTCCCGGAATTTCTACCGGATACTGAAACGAAAGGAACACTCCCTTATGCGCTCTTTCTTCAGGAGAAAGCTCGCTTAAATCTTCTCCGTCTAACATGATTTCACCCTGTGTAACCTCAAAAGCCTCGTTTCCGGTAATTACAGATGAAAGCGTACTTTTCCCCGCTCCATTCGGACCCATTATTGCATGTACTTCTCCTGCTTTTACTTCTAAATTAATTCCTTTTAAAATTTCTTTATCTTCTACCGAAGCGTGTATATTGTTTATTTTAAGCATTTTGATTTAAAGTTTAAGGTTTAAAGTTAAAAACTTTATCTTTTAATATTTGATATGTGTTAATTCAGATTTCTTTTTATCCAACACTGCCCTCTAATGAAATTTCCAGCAATTTTTGAGCTTCTACCGCAAATTCCATAGGAAGCTTATTCAATACATCTTTTGAAAATCCGTTAACAATCAATGCAATGGCCTTTTCTGTAGGAATACCTCTCTGATTACAATAAAAAATCTGGTCTTCACCTATTTTACTGGTTGTTGCTTCATGTTCAATCTGCGCTGTCGGATTTTTAGCTTCAATATAAGGGAAGGTATGTGCTCCGCATTCGTTCCCCATTAACAGAGAATCACATTGCGAGAAATTTCGAGCATTTTCTGCTCTTGGTCCTATCTGCACTAACCCTCTGTAGCTGTTTTGGGATTTTCCGGCAGAAATACCTTTCGAGATAATAGTTGATCTCGTATTTTTTCCAAGGTGAATCATCTTTGTTCCTGTATCCGCTTGTTGAAAATTATTGGTTACTGCAATAGAATAGAATTCTCCAATAGCATTGTCTCCCTTCAAGATACAAGAAGGATACTTCCACGTTACAGCTGATCCTGTTTCTACCTGCGTCCATGAGATTTTAGCATTTTTTTCAGCTAATCCTCTTTTGGTTACAAAATTAAAAACTCCGCCTTTTCCAGAACTGTCGCCGGGAAACCAGTTTTGTACCGTAGAATATTTGATTTCAGCATTGTCCAAGGCTATTAACTCTACAACAGCCGCATGCAGTTGATTCTCATCTCTAGAAGGAGCTGTACAGCCTTCAAGATAAGACACATAACTGTCTTCGTCCGCAATCACTAAAGTTCGCTCAAATTGTCCGGTTCCTGCCTGATTGATTCGGAAATAAGTAGATAATTCCATCGGGCATCGAACACCTTTGGGAATATAACAAAACGAACCGTCTGAAAACACTGCAGAATTTAAGGCAGCATAAAAATTATCAGTCTGCGGAACCACCGTGCCCAAATATTTTTTTACTAAATCCGGATGATTTCTGATAGCTTCAGATATCGAACAGAAAATGATTCCCTTTTCTGCCAGCGTTTCCTTAAATGTAGTTGCCACAGAAACGGAGTCCATAACAATATCCATGGCTACTCCCGACAACCGCTTTTGCTCTTCTATCGAAATTCCCAATTTGTTAAAGGTATCTAACAACTCCGGATCAACCTCATCCAAGCTTTTATATTTATCTTTTTTCTTGGGTGCCGAATAATATGAAATTGCCTGAAAATCGGGTTTTTCATATTTTACATTTGCCCATTCCGGTTCTACCATTTTTTGCCAGATTCTAAAAGATTCCAAACGCCACTCCGTCATCCATTCAGGTTCTTCTTTTTTTGCAGAAATAGCTTTGATGACCTCCTCATTCAAACCGATAGGAAACGTTTCTGACTCTATATCTGTATAAAAACCATACTCATACTCTTTTGTTTCGAGTTCTTTCTTTAAATCTTCTTCTGTATACTTGCTCATATTTTTATACTTAAAAGCAATAACTTTCTCGTATGCTTCTTGTTCAACATTAATTAACGTTATAAAACAACTACACGTCAGTTGTTTTTATAAAAAATGGTTTACAGCGAAAAACTTTCGCCACAACCGCATGTTCTACTTGCATTAGGATTATTAAAGTAAAATCCTTTGCCGTTTAATCCACCCGAATATTCTAATGTAGTTCCTACTAAATACAGAAAACTCTTTTTATCAACAGCTATTTTAACTCCGTTATCTTCAAAAACCTTATCGCTTTCTTCAATACTTCGGTCAAAATTTAACTGATAAGAAAGTCCGGAACATCCACCGCTGGTAACACCAACACGCACATAATCAGTTACAGAATTAAACCCCTCATCTTCCATCAGAAGGGCAACTCGTTTACTTGCTATATCTGAAACTTTTATCATACTTCCCTTTTTTAAAAACAGATTGATTTTAAATGTTATTGCAAAGGTATCACAAAAAAATGGTTTGCAATAGTAACTAACATATTTATAACGATTAGAAGATGAAATACTAAAATCGAAAAAAACTATAATTTTAACGAATTATAATTCTTTTCAATATTTATTTTCAGCTATTTACCTTTCTAAGACAGAAAAAGGAGTTCAAAGAAAAACCTTCTTTGGATTGCCGCTTTTGCATTAATTGTGTAATTTGCACCTACAATTGATAAACATTCATTTTTATGAAGCTATATGCCATTGAAAGCGGGAATTTTAAATTAGACGGAGGAGCTATGTTTGGCGTTGTTCCCAAAGTAATCTGGAACAAAACCAATCCGGCAGATCAAAATAACCTGATTGATATCGGGGCAAGACTTTTATTGATCGAAGAAAGCAACAAACTCATTCTGATTGACACAGGAATGGGAAATAAGCAATCTGATAAGTTCTTTGGGTATTATTCCCTTTGGGGCGATGACAGCATCGAAAGATCTCTTTCAAAACACAACTTTCACCCCGATGATATTACGGATGTTTTTCTGACTCACCTTCACTTTGATCACGTTGGAGGAGCTGTTAACTGGAACAAAGACAAAACAGGTTACATTAATGCTTTTAAAAATGCTCAATATTGGACTAACGACAAGCACTGGGAATGGGCGGTAAAACCAAATGCCCGAGAAAAAGCATCTTTTTTAACCGAAAATATTATTCCGATTCAGGAAAGCGGAGCACTTAACTATATAAAGCGTTCCGAAGGAGATTACTTGTCTAATTGTGAATTAGGTTTTGATATTTTCTTTGCTGACGGACATACCGAAAAACAAATGATTCCCATTATTGATTTCAACGGTAAAAAAATTGCCTTTATGGCAGATTTACTTCCAACCGCGGGTCATATCCCCCTTCCTTATGTTATGGGATACGATACCAGACCCCTTTTAACCCTGAGTGAAAAAGAAAAATTTTTAACCCGTGCGGCAGATGAAAACTGGCATCTATTTTTAGAGCACGACGCACATAACGAAATCATTACAGTCAAACATACCGAAAAAGGAGTTCGTTTAAATGAAGTCTACCGTGCAAGCGATATATTAATTTAATGTTAAGTATACCGTTCATTTGTAACAAATTAATATTTTTATTGCCAATAAAAACATATAACAAAAAATACAGACTATAATGCGATTGATTAAACCTCTTTATCTATCTGCTGCTTTAGCCCTAACATTGGTAAGCTGCGGAGGTACAAAAATAATTAACCACACTCCTATCAGCGGTGTAAATCATCTTCCAAAAAGAACTACTTCTTTAACCGATGACCAACTTAAAAGATGGAGTCATTTAGATATACTTAAAGATACCGTTCCGGGAATGTCTGTTGACCGCGCTTACGAAGAACTTTTAAAGGGCAAAAAGCTTCCCAGAAAAGTAATTGTAGGGGTGATTGATTCAGGGATTGAAATAGATCATGATGATTTAAAATCGCAGATATGGACTAATCCTGGCGAAATAGCGGGAAACAATATTGACGATGATAACAACGGCTATGCAGACGATATTCACGGATGGAACTTTTTAGGTAAATCTGTACACGAAAACATGGAATTTATTCGCGTAATCAGACGTGGCGACGACGGTTCTGAGCAATATCAAAGAGCCCTTAAAGAGTTTGAAAAAGAAAAAAAAGAAAATGAAGTTTCTCAAAAACGCATCGAATCTCTTTTAAATGCCAACGAAAAACTGGCAGAATATCTGTCAAAAAAAGATTACACTATGGAGGATTTAAATGGGATTGACGAAAACGCTCCTGAAGATATAATTCACTACAAAAACATGATGTACAATATTTTAGCTGGTGGAAGAGATTTGTCTTGGCTTGATACTTATAAGAATTACGTTAACTCCAAAATTCAATATCACCTAAACCCGGAATTTAACGGACGCGAATTGGTAGGAGATGATCACAGCAATATCAACGATACACAATATGGCGATAATAACGTTTTAGGACCTGACAGAGATGAGGCAAAACACGGAACACATGTTGCCGGAATCATCGCCCAGTCCAGACATAATCAATTAGGCGGAGACGGAGTAGCTTCGGACGTGACGGAAATAATGGCAATTCGTGCAGTGCCGGACGGCGACGAATACGATAAAGATATTGCTTTAGCAATCCGATATGCTGCCGATAACGGAGCTAAAGTAATCAATGGAAGTTTTGGCAAGTATTATGAAGAAAACAGCCAATGGGTACGTGACGCTATCCAATATGCTGCTGAAAAAGATGTATTGATTGTGGTTGCCGCAGGAAACGATGCACTTGACCTCAATGCAGGAAAAGGAGTTGACCGCTATCCGAACGACAATGTAAAAATGGGACCAGAAATTTCAGACAACTTTTTGGTGGTAGGAGCATTAAACCCTGAATTTGGTAAAAATATGGTAGCCGTATTTTCAAATTACGGACATTACGACGTAGACGTATTTGCACCGGGAGTAAAAATTTATGCTACCGTACCAAACAATACATACGAATATTTGCAAGGAACATCCATGGCATCACCTAACACAGCCGGTGTTGCTGCTTTAATCAGAGCATACTATCCTGAACTTACGGCTGCTCAGGTTAAAAAAATAATTATGGATTCAGGAGTTGCTGTAAATATTGAAGTTGTGGTAGGAGAAAAAAGAGAAATAAGAAAATTTGATTCAATCTCCACTTCCGGAAAATTCGTAAATGCTTACAACGCTCTTTTACTGGCAGAAGAACTTTCAAAAACTGCAAAGTAATTACGCATAAACTATAAAACTATTAACTCCACAATTGTAATCTAAACTAAACAATTGTGGAGTTTTAATTTCAATCCCGGCATGAAAAAATTACTTTTATCTCTTGTTTTTAACCTTGCAATTTTATCAGCTGCTACAGCCCAAAACAATCCTAATCCAGGATATTGGCAACAACACGCTGACTATAAAATGGAGGTAAGTGTAGATGTAAAAAAATTTCAATATACAGGTGTACAGCTCCTTACTTATACCAACAATTCAAACGACACCTTAAAAAAAGTATTCTTTCATTTATATTTTAATGCCTTTCAACCCGGCAGTGATATGGACGCTCTGCTCCAAACAATTCCAGATCCGGATCCAAGAATGGTTAATACTAAAAATATAAGAGGCAGAAGAATATACGAAAGCAAAATAAGTCTTTTGAAAGAAAATGAAATTGGTTATTTAAAAGTTACTAATATCAAACAAGACGGAACTCCGCTTGACAGTAAAGTACAAGGCACAATTTTAGAAGTCCCGTTAAAAACACCTCTGCCACCTAACAGCACAACAACTTTTACGCTTAATTTTGAAGGGCAAATCCCTGAAATGATTCGCAGAGCAGGTAGAAATTCTAAAGAGGGAGTTGCTCTTTCTATGGCACAATGGTTTCCTAAAATGGCTGAATTTGATTTTGAAGGGTGGCATGCAGAACAATATTTAGGAAGAGAATTTCATAGCGTTTGGAGTGATTTTGACGTCAAAATCACATTAGACAAAAGCTATATTTTAGGAGGAACCGGAAAATTAGTAAATGCCAATGATATTGGTTATGGTTACCAGGATAATTTGACAGAAGCGCCTAAACCTAAAAAAGAAAAAACACTTACATGGCATTTTAAAGCAAAAAACGTTTTAGACTTTACCTGGGCTGCTGATCCTGATTTCGTTCACGATATTTACAATGGTCCCAATAATGTAAAACTTCATTTTTTATACAAAAATGACCCGGAAATTGCAGAAAACTGGAAAAAACTTCAGCCCGTTACCGCAAAACTTATGGAGTTTTTTAACGAAAATGTCGGATCTTATCCTTATGATCAGTATTCTGTTATTCAAGGAGGAGACGGAGGTATGGAATACTCTATGTGTACATTAATTACCGGTGGAAGGAATTTTCCAAGCCTTGTGGGAGTAACAGCTCATGAATTGGCACATAGCTGGTTTCAGCATACTTTAGCTACAAATGAAACCAAACACGCCTGGATGGATGAAGGTTTTACCACATTCATTTCAGACTTGGCAATGTTAAAAATATTGCCTAAGGAACAACAGCAAGATACTGATCCTTTTGCTTCCAATTACAAAGGTTATTACGGTCTGGTTACCAATAATATGCTAGAACCTTTAACTACACATTCAGATCACTACCTTACCAACAGGACGTATTCTGTTTCTTCCTATAGCCGGGGAGCAATTTTTTTAACTCAATTAGCCTATATTATCGGTTGGGATAACACAATGAAAGTACTTCAAAAATTTTATTCTGACTTTAAATTTACACATCCTACTCCAAATGATTTCAAACGCACTGCAGAACGTGTAACAGGTGCCGTTTTAGATTGGTACATGTCCGATTGGACGCAGACCAACAATACAGTTGATTATGCCGTTCAATTTGTAGAAGAAGTTCAACAAAACCAAACTCTTGTAACTTTAAAGCGAATAGGAAGAGCAGGAATGCCACTTGACATTCTGGTAACTTATGAAGATGGCAATATGGAAACTTTCTATATTCCGTACACTTCTATGTATTGGATTAAGCCCAATCCGTTTATTGAATATGAACGAACAGTTCTAAACAGTTGGAGTTGGGCACAACCGGAATATAAATTCATCATTCCCAACCCTAAAAGCTCTATTAAATCTATAATGATCGATCCCAGCCAGTTTATGGCAGATATAAATCAGGAAAATAATGTCTACACGCAGTAATCGCGAAAACCGTCTCAAAACTTGATTTTGAGACGGTTTTTTTATTTTTCTAAAATTCCATTCCCTTTTACTAAATTTGCTTGGTCTATGGAACAGAAAAATATTAAATACCCGAAAACCGAAAAACTAAAGAGCAAAATAATTATCGGTCAAATGTTTACTTCGGGAAAATCAGTAAGTAAATACCCTTTGAGAATGGTATATCTACCTGTCTCCAATAAAGAAAATGTACCCTTAAAAACCGGAGTTTCTGTTTCAAAACGATATTTTAAACGCGCTGTGGACAGAAATTATTTTAAAAGGCTTCTCAGGGAATCTTATCGCATAAATAAACATCTGCTAATCGATACTATTTCTGGGCCCCATGCGGTTATGATTTTTTATCAAACAAAAGACAGATTGAGCTTTGTTGAGATTAATGACAAAATGGTTGAGCTTTTTAAAAAATTTGCTGTTGAAAATTATTCTCTATAATTTTTTGCGTTATTTTAAAATTGAATAATAAAGATTTCATTAATATCAGTCTCTAAATGAGATAAAAATAAAATTATTTCACTCATTTAAAATTCAAGAAAAAATTAAATTTTACCTTTACACTTTCTTTTATAGAAAGCTAAATAATATTAATTCTTAACTTGTAAGAAGTGATTTCGCAAATAAAAGCTGACCATTTAAGCAAAGTATCTGTTGGTACATTACTAGTAACCCTAGGAATTATATATGGAGACATTGGGACCTCGCCTCTCTATGTAATGAAAGCCATCATGGGGAAAGAAATGATTCGGGAAGAAATTGTTTTAGGTGCTATTTCCTGTGTATTTTGGACACTTACACTACAAACTACTGTTAAATACGTCATTTTAACGCTAAAAGCAGACAACAAAGGCGAAGGAGGAATATTTTCTTTATATACTCTTGTCAAAAAACTAAATAAACCCTGGCTCATCGTTCCGGCAATTATCGGAGGAAGTGCCCTGCTTGCTGATGGAATCATCACGCCCCCTATTTCTATTTCATCCGCTGTAGAAGGTTTAAAAATTTATGAACCTGAACTCCAGACCATTCCCATCGTCATTGGTATCTTAATAGGTCTTTTTACTATTCAGCAGTTTGGAACAAAAGCCATAGGAAAATTTTTTGGTCCCCTGATGTTAATTTGGTTTTTAATGCTGGGCACAATAGGAATTAGTCACTTATTTCAAAACTGGACTGTTTTAAAAGCAATTAATCCTTATTATGCTTTTCATTTACTGTCTATCCACTCTGAAGGCTATTTTGTTTTAGGGTTTGTTTTTTTGTGTACAACGGGGGCTGAAGCTTTATACAGTGATTTGGGACACTGCGGAATAAGAAATATACGTATTAGCTGGTCATTTGTTAAGACGATGTTGGTTTTAAGCTATTTCGGACAAGGAGCATATCTGATTGAACATACAGGTAAAACGCTTTCAAATTTATCTCCTCATCCAGATAATCCGGCAAATCCATTTTATTTGGTTATGCCCGATTGGTTTTTGCCTTTTGGTATCGGCATTGCAACAATGGCCGCTGTGATAGCTTCACAAGCATTAATTAGCGGTTCTTTTACGTTGATTAACGAAGCCATTCGTTTAAATCTATGGCCAAAAGTAAGAGTTAAATTTCCAACCAATATTAAAGGGCAGTTATATATTCCGTCTATCAACTGGCTGTTATTTGCCGGCTGTGTATTTGTAGTATTGCATTTTAAAGAATCCGGAAATATGGAAGCCGCCTACGGTCTGGCAATTACTATGTGTATGATTATGACAACCATTTTGTTGGGTTATTATATGATTCTTAAAAGAGTAAATATTGTCTATATCATCCTAATAGAAATTATTTATCTGAGTATTGAAGTTTCTTTCTTTATTTCTAATATTCAGAAGTTTTCACATGGAGGGTATGTCACTGTTTTTATTGCAGGTTTACTCGCCGGAACAATGACTATTAATTATCTCGCCAAAAAAATACGAAGAAATTATACCAATTTTGTCAGCATTTCAGACTACAAAAATGTATTGGAAGATTTAAGCAAAGATCAGGCAATACCTAAATACGCTACCAATCTGGTTTATTTGACCAATAGTTACAGTCCCAATAAAATAGAATACAAAGCAATGCATTCTATTATTCACAGAAGACCTAAACGGGCGGATAATTATTGGTTTGTACATGTAAATGTGATTGATGAACCTTATAAACTTGAATATAAAGTTCATAAATTAAGTGAAGAAAACAATATTCTACGAATTGATTTTCATCTGGGATTCAGAAACGAGCCGCGCATCAACGTACTGATGAAACAGGTAGTAACTGAACTTGTACAGACAGGAGAAATAGATATTACCAGCAGATACGAATCATTGCACAAAAACAATATTACAGGTGATTTTGAATATGTTTTAATCGAAAAAGAACTTTCTTACGACAACGATCTTCCGGCTAGTGAAAAAGTTATCTTAAACTTGTATGAATGGCTTAAAAAGCTTGCTTTAAGCGAAGACAAAGCTTTTGGTCTGGACAGTAGTTCGGTTACCATTGAACGTTTTCCAATGATTATTAATCCTATCGAAGACCTGAACTTAGTAAGAATAAAATAACCGAAATGCAAAATGCTATTTCGGTTATTTTAAGATAGTTTTTAAAACTGACGATACATCGTAGTTCAACCGTTAGAAATTGATTTGAATTAGTTTAATCTTAATTTCATTCCCGGCATAAGAGGATCTCCTTCATTCATATTGTTTAACGAGCGAAGTTTTGCAATAGTTACGCCCGGTACTTTTTTACTAATCGAGTATAGTGAATCTCCTTTTTGTACAGTATAATATCCTCCTTTACCACTTGCTTGGGCAACTACAGATTTACCTACAAGCAGTTTTTTTCCGGGATAAATCAAATTGCCTTTCAAATTGTTCATACTTTTGAGTTGAGCAGCTGTAAGACCATATTTTTGAGCAATAAGTCCCACGCTTTCTCCTCTTTTAATCGTATGATACCTAGCCTTTACGTTGGTAGATTCTGCGAGCATGGTTTCGGTTGAAAAATGTGGTTTTTCTTTTTTAGCTTCTTCATAATCTACAAAAGCATAAATTTTATCTTCATTAGAAGCCATCAATCCTATTTTATCTACCGGCAGTCTCAAACAGTAGTTCTTTCCGCTTACATGAGGAATCTGCTTGAGTTTATAAGTCGGATTTAAAAATTCTATTTCCTCTTCAGATATGTCTAGCAATTTAGAAATCTGCTCAAATGAAATAGTTTTCTTTACTCCTATCGTATCTGTTTCTACCAATTGAAAAGGAGAAGATTCTGATTTTATACCATGCTCTTTTGCGTATTCAAAAATATACATCGTAGCATAAAAGGCAGGCAAATAATTTTGTGTTTCTTTAGGTAAATTAGGTCTTATATTCCAATAATTTTTTTGTCCGTTGGAACGGCGGATTGCTTTAGAAACATTTCCAGGTCCCGCATTATACGAAGCTAAAACCAAATCCCAATCGTCAAAAACACCGTACAGATCGCTTAAGAACTTAGCTGCCGCTTCCGATGATTTTAAGGGATCTATGCGATCGTCAACAAAAGAATTCACATCTAAATTATACTGTTTTCCGGTTGCATACATAAACTGCCAAAGTCCGGTTGCGCCCATTCTTGATCTTGCTGTAGGATTAAGTGCAGATTCTACAATAGTTAAATATTTTACTTCTAAAGGAACGTTATATTTAGACAGCTGTTCCTCAAACACCGGAAAATAATATTCCGATAGACCGATCAATCTTTCAAAGGATCGCTTTCTCTTTTTCAGAAAAGTTTTTATAACACGCTCTAAAGCAGCATTATACTCTACTTTAAAAGGTGTTTTTTCATTGAGTAAAGCCAAGCGTTTTTTAAGTAAATCCGTTGTTAATCCATCTATTTCTCCTTCATCATTATCATAACTTGCCTCTGTTATATCCTGCTCCATTTCCTCAAACAAATCCTGATTTGTCAATTCGTTTAACCAGCGTTTCTCAATTCGAGCGCCAGCAGCATGATTGACAAAAGAGCTTTTGATAGAATCCAAATATACTTGCGGATCAATATCCGCATTAATCTCCGTTTCACTCGCTATTGAGCTGGTTTGTGCTCCAATTGTGCAAGAACACAGACCTAAAATCAAAGTGGTAAATACTTTGTAATTCATTATTTTTAATTTTCCTAAACATTCCAACAAAGAAAGAATGCGTATTTATGATTGTTTATTCTTGTATTGCCCGTACACCGGGTAAAATTTTACCTTCTAACATTTCCAGCATCGCACCACCGCCGGTAGATACATAACTCATTTTTGGTGCTAATCCAAATTGTTTTACTGCAGCTACAGAATCTCCTCCTCCCACAAGAGAAAAAGCTCCTTTTTCAGTTGCTTCAGCTATAAAATTTCCTAATTCTATGGTTCCGTTAGCAAATTTTTCCATTTCAAAAACACCTAAAGGTCCATTCCACAAAATAATTTTAGACTGCATAATAACCGACTTCAAATCTTCCAGTGTTTTAGGTCCGACATCTAATCCCTGCCAGCCATCTTCAATGTTTTTAGCTTCCACAATTTTGGTATTGGCATCGGGAGAAAAAGCATCAGCAGCTACAATATCCGAAGGCAGGTGAACCGTAACGTTTTTTTCTTTTGCTTTTTGCAGAATTTCCAAAGCTAAATCCAGCTTATCGTCTTCACAAATAGAATTTCCTATTTTTCCGCCTAAAGCTTTGATAAAGGTAAACGTCATCCCTCCACCAATAATCATATGATCTATTTTATCTAAAATATTTTCGATAATAGTAATCTTAGAAGAAACTTTTGATCCCCCTAAAACAGCTGTAACCGGTTTTTCCGTGCTGTTTAAAACCTTATCTAAACTCTCAATTTCTTTAGCTAATAAATAACCGAAACACTTTGCCTGAGGAAAAAATTTAGCAATAATGGTAGTAGAAGCGTGTGCTCTGTGAGCTGTTCCAAAAGCATCGTTAATATAAAAATCACCGAGCTCAGCTAATTTTTCAGCAAAATTTTCGTCTCCTTTTTCCTCTTCGGCATAAAAACGTAGATTTTCCAAAAGAATTACACTTCCTGCCGCTGCAGAATCAATAGTATGTTTAACCTGACTTCCTATGCAATCTTCTATAAAAACAACCGGTACCCCCAATATTTTTTCAGCTGAGGCAACAATGTGCTTTAATGAATATGCCGAATTCTTTTCTCCTTTCGGTCTTCCTAAATGAGACATCAAAACGGCTTTACCTCCTTCTTTAATAACTTTTAAAACAGTCGGTTTTGCTGCTTCAATACGATTAGTGTCCGTAACTTGAAAATCAGCATTTAACGGCACGTTGAAATCAACTCTTATAAGAACGGTTTTTTGGTTGAAATTAAAATTGTCTATCGTTTTCATTCTGAAAAAATTGGGTTGAAAATTTTGAAATTTTACAAATATAAAGTTTTTTAGAATTACAAAAACTGATAGCTGGCAGGAATAAAGTTAAAATACATTTATCGAGTTCAAACAGAGTATTAAAATCTGTAAAAACGTTTAAAAGAAAGAAGAAAGACTATTTTTTAATCATTCTGATTTCCAGTGTCCCTTCCGTTTTTTCTTTATTGTAAATACTGGTTGAAGTATCGATATCAAAAACACTTATTTTTAAAGCTTCTGTTTTTGATACTTCTTTGCCGTCAACAATTATTTTTTTAATTGCCGGATCGTTAACCGATTTGATATACTCGTTTTGTAGCATATTCCTGATTTCTTCCGGAAAATCCTTTTTGAATGATTCTTCAGCTGACTTTTCGCGCTGTTCGATGGTTAAGGGAGGCGGAGTAATTTTTACCGATTCCTGTTTTTCATTTTTTTTACTTTCTTCTATTTCCTGTATTTTTTCCTGATATTCGATTCGCTCTTTTTCGCGGTTTTCTTTTTGCTTTCTTTTTGCCTCTGCAATTTCTTCCAGCTTTTGCAAATCGGATTCGCTTACCTTATTTCCTCCGGCAGACATTTGTTTATTTTTTAAAATAATAACAATTGCTCCGTTTTCTCCACGACTCCCAAAAACATTGGACGATTCATCTGCATTTAATTCTACTCTGGATTCAATCAGATTTTCTTTTATTTTAGCAAGATCGCCATACCGCAAAAAATATCCGTTCACTACAACTAAAGGACGGTTTTCAGAATCATTGCTATTCTGCGAATAACCGCTTGTCGTTCCCGCAAAATAAATTGCCGTTAAAACAACAAAAAATAAGATGAATTTTAACTTTTTCATTTTTTGAATTTTCTTTTTACAACAAGTAAAAGTAGTCCTTAGTAAATTTACTTACAAATAAATATTTATAGATAGAGTTAATAGACAAAAATGTTATTTATAGAGATTTGTGCATTACCGGTAAAAACCTTCCCTGAATGGAGGATGGTATTTTACTCACTTTTTTAAAACCAAATTTTTCATAAAAAACTTGTGCATTAGGATCTGCATCCAAGATTATATCTTTTATTCTATAATTTTCCATTTTTTGAAGGAAATCTTTTAAAAGAATACTTCCATATCCCCGACCGATAAACTCAGGAGAAACAAAGAAATAATCCAATCTGACACATGATATACTTTCACAAATAAAGGCATAATATCCCGCTATCTTATTGTTTAAAACCAGTTTGTACACACTTTTTTCTTCTATATATTGTTTAGTAATTGTCAATTCGCTGTCCCAACTTTCTAAATCTTTTTTATCATATCCCCAATAAGCTTTAGATTTTTTTGTTATTGTGGTAAGTATTTCACAATCATTGCAATCAGCTTGTATAATTATATCCATAGTATTCATTTATAATACAAATGTAACAAATCTGTATATTAATTATTTTGTTCTAGAAATTTTATAAACCTTATCTTTAGTGATGTTTTTACTTCAAAATACATATGAATAAAAAAATCGGAATCGTAGGAGCAGGAATAGCCGGATTAACAGCTGCTATTTCATTAAAAAGATTAGGTTATCAGGTTGTACTTTACGAGAGCAGTCCTGAAATTAAAGGAATTGGTGCGGGTTTTGGACTGGCATCTAACGCTATGAGAGCTTTTTCAGATTTAAAACTTGAAAAAGGAATAATACCGCTTGGTACGCTGCTTAATGAGTCGAGAATATGTGATTCTATGGGAAAGATAATTTCAGTTGCCGATACTTCATTAGTCAAGAATTTAAAACATCCCAGTTTAGCCATTCACAGAAAAGATCTTCACCACTATTTACTGAATCAGCTTCCTGAGAATTCTGTTTTTACTCATAAACAAATAATTAATCTGGAACATAACAAAACCGAAGTAAAGCTCTTTTTTAAAGATAATACACAAGATACCTGCGATTACCTTATCGGTGCGGATGGAGTAGGTTCTACTGTAAGACAGCTGCTTATTCCCAATAGCAAACCACGGTATTCAGGATATACCTGTTGGAGAGCGGTTATAGATAACCCAGATTTAAAAATTAAAGAAAATACCGAAGTCTGGGGTAAACAGGGCAGATTTGGCTTTGTTTCTTTAATTGACAACAAAATATACTGGTATTGCTGTATCAATGCTGCTCCTAAAGATACTTTTATACGACAGATGAAAACGGAAGCGCTTTTTGAACGTTTTAAAAATTACCTGCATCCGATTGGCGAAATAATTAAGAATACTACTGATGAGCAACTCATACAAAATGATATTGTAGATATAAAACCACTATCTGAATTTGCCTTTGGTCGTATTTTGCTGGTTGGCGATGCTGCTCATGCTACCACTCCAAATATGGGGCAAGGTGCCTGTATGGCGGTTGAAGATATTGCTGTACTGACCTCCGAAGTACAAAAAACGGACAATATAGAAACTGCATTTGACAACTTTGAAAAAAAGCGGGTTAACAGAACGCGGTATATAACCAACACTTCCTCTGTTATTGGAAAAATAGCACAGCTGGAAAATCCTGTTTTATGCCGTATCCGCAATTTTATATTCAGAAATTTACCCAAATCTTTCGTCAAAAAACAAATGAAACAAATTTTGGCATATGACTTTTACAAATAGTTTTAAATTGGCAATATCAATTCAAGCCAATATTTTTTGACAATTTTAGATTTGCTATATCTTTGCACCATGTTGTTTTCAGAAATTATAGGTCAAAACCACCTCAAAAACCATTTAATCCAAAGCGCATCCTCCGGACGTGTTCCTCATGCACAGCTATTTATAGGATCTGACGGCTCCGGAACGCTGCCTATGGCTATTGCTTATGCACAGTATCTGCTTTGTAAAAACACAGGTGAAGAAAATACAGGTGGCAGTGAATCCTGTAATTTAAAATTCAACAATCTGGCACATCCCGATCTTCACTTTGTTTATCCGGTTGCCACCACCGCCGAAGTATCAAAACATCCCACCAGTGATAAATTTGCTGATGCCTGGCGAACATTTTTAAAACAAAATTTATACGGCAATTTATTTGATTGGTATACACATATCGACATTCAAAATAAACAAGGTCAAATAGGTGTTGACGAGGCCTCGGAAATCGTGAAAAAGCTATCCTTAAAATCTTTTGAAGGTGGTTATAAGATTATGATTATCTGGATGGCAGATAAAATGAATACGGAAGCCTCTAACAAATTGCTGAAACTACTGGAAGAACCTCCTTCAAAAACAGTTTTTATTTTGATTGCAGAAAATGAAAAAAACATTTTGCAAACTATTTTATCACGCTGTCAGGTATTAAAATTCAATCCGTTAAACCCAAACGAGATTCAGGAAGCGTTGGTTGCTAAATATAATACTCCCAGACACGAAGCAACACTAATTGCACGACAATCTCAGGGAAATTATAATAAAGCTTTACAGCTTTTACAAAACAAAGAAAACGATTTGCCTTTTGAAAAGTGGTTTGTACAATGGGTTCGGGCAGCTTTTAGAGCGAAGGGAAACGCAGCCGTTATTCAGGAATTGATCGAATGGAGCGAAACATTAGCAGCATTGGGACGCGAACAGCAAAAACAGTTTTTGGAATTTTGTATCGAAATTTTCCGTCAGGCACTTTTACTAAATTATAAAACTCCTGACTTAGTTTATTATCAAACGACTACAGACAAATTTAAGTTAGAAAATTTTGCTCCTTTTGTAAATGGCTCTAACATAAATGAAATCTTTAACGAACTTTCAGAGGCTATTTATCACATTGAAAGAAACGGAAACGGGAAAATGATTTTTACGGATTTATCTATTAAGCTTACCCGACTGATTCACAAAAAATAGTGAATTGTAAAAATTTGGTAAATAGCTTTTAGCTTCTTCTATGCATTTCATAATTTAGCAATACAATATAATTTTATTTATGGATTTGTTCATTTTTACTTTTGGTGCTTTATTTTCGGTAATGAATCCTGTGGGATCTGTGCCTATTTTTTTAAGCTTAACTCAAAACGACAGCAAGCGGAGCAAGAATAAAACCGCGCTTTGGACATCCATAAATGTTTTTATTATTTTAATCATCTCTTTTTTTGCCGGTAAGTATATTCTTAACTTTTTTGGTATTTCAATTGATGTTCTCCGAATTGCCGGAGGGTTGGTTATCTGTATGTCTGCCTACGGCTTATTAATGGGCGCTTCGGGAAAACAACGGGGTGTAAGCAAAAAAGTAACGGATGATGCCCAACATCGTTCCGATATTGCCTTAACTCCGCTGGCAATTCCAATGATGGCAGGTCCGGGAGCCATGTCTTTACTAATCGCTATGTATCAGGATTATCCTGGTTATTTAGACAAGATTATTATTATTTCAGCAATTCTGGTTTCGTGTATTGTTATTTTTGCAGTATTAAGAAGCAGCAATTACATTTCAAGGCTATTAGGTGCTTCGGGAATTGTTGCTATTTCGCGCATTGTCGGCTTTTTGGTGATGGCAATAGGTATTCAGTATATTATTAATTCACTGGTTATTATTTTTAAAATAGGATAGAATAACTGAGACATACCTTATCAATCCGCTTTGGGTTGAGCTCGCTGATACAGTTTTAGTTCATCCCACGAATAAAGCTCGCCAACGTGAGCTTTTATCTCGCTAAGTGGTTTATCTTTAAATTCTTTAAAAAGTTTATCTAAAGCCTCTATTTTATCTTTTGGAAGTATCTCTGACAATTTAATTGCACCTTCTTCTGCCAATTTTCCCAGATGAGAATAAATTGTACCTTGAGTCAGCTTTCTTATTTCTGCAATTTCTCCTATACTTTTTTGTTGTTTCCAAAATTCGAGCGTAATTTCTGTTGTTGCTTTTTTTATTTTTTTTTCTTTTTTAGAATCCGACACTTCTTCAAAAATATCATCTTGTTCTTCTTCTAAACCTAAACGGCTTGCACGAAGTAAATTGGCAATTTGAACCAAGTGATTAATTTTGTATTCGCTTATTTCCTGCAACTTTAAATTTTCTTTGGAAAGATCTTCTTTCCGTGCTATAGCATCTATCATTTTCTGCGATTTTTTCATTTGTAAAACCGCTTTTATAAGCCCTTCTTCCAATTCTGCTAATTCTTCCCAAAAAACCTTCATTTTGCGTTGCTTTTTAATTTGTGCCATGGTAAACAGCAGTTCAAAAACCAAGTGATCCATTTTTGGAAAAAAATATTGATAGGCTTTATTAATCCTTTCCTTAATAAACTCAAACCGATAGGGTTCTTCACCAAACAATTTGTTTAACTGACTGATAAATTTTTCGGAATACACCAGTATTTCTTCTATATTTTGTAAATTCTTTTCTGCCCATACTTTATACTTTGATTTACTGCTTCTCTCGCTTTCAACAGCATAACTATTTACATGACTGCGCCAATTCATTGCCAAACCATACCAAGAATAAGTTTTTATGAGATACTCTTTTAAAAACTCTTTAGTCTGCAACTGCAACTGATGGGCAAGCTGTTCTTTTTCAGCTTTGTTTTCGGCATAATTCAATACGTCAAAATCATTTTCAAGTCCATTCATTCGGATAGGAGCCAGTAAAACCAGCCCATCTAAAGAACGTAAACGCGATAAAGCAACATAAGCTTGTCCGGGTAAAAATACTTTTGAAACATCTAAAACTGCTTTGTCAAACGTTAGTCCCTGACTTTTGTGAACCGTAATTGCCCACGCCAATTTAATAGGATAATGCGTAAAAGTTCCCAATATTTCTTCTTCAATTTCTTTAGTATTAGCATTAACAGTATATTTTATATTTTGCCATTCGTATCGCTCTACTTCTATCGTTTTATTTTCATCTGGAAACGTGATAAATATTTCATTTTCAGATAATTTTGATATAAAACCCATTTTTCCGTTATAATAATTTTTTTCGAATGATATATCATTTTTAATAAAAATAACCTGTGCACCTACTTTTAAATTTATAATTTCATCAATCGGAAAAATTTTATCCGGAAAATCCCCTATAATTTCAGCCTTATACCCGTAAGCTTTTTTGGATATAGCTTCTAATGCTTCTGTATTGATTTTATTGGCAAGTGTATTGTGCGTGGTTAGCGTAATATATCCGGGATTTTTTCTAATATCAAACTGAGAATTTACAAATTGGTTTAAAACTTTGATATCGTTTTTACTGATGCAATTATTTCTCAGGTTATTTAATATTTCTATAAATTGATTTTCGCTTTGCCGAAAAATTTTGTCAAGCTCGATATAAACCGGGGGAGAGTTTTGAATTGCATGAGAATGAAAAAAATAACCCCCTTTGTAATAATTTTTCAGGATATTCCACTCCTCTGCTTTGATAACGGGAGGCAGCTGAAACAAATCACCGATAAACAGAACCTGAATGCCTCCAAAAGGTTCACTGTTTCTGCGAATAGTCTGAAGCATAAAATCCATTGCATCTAAAACATCTGCTCTCAGCATACTGACTTCATCTATAATCAATAATTCAAGATTTAAAAACAATGATTTTCTTGCTTTATTTATTCGTAAATGTCGCTTTAAAGAAACTCTGTTTTCAAATTTTAAATTTTCGGTGAAAACCGGAGGATTTTTTACATCGGGAATAAAAGCGGCAAATGGCAGTAGAAAAAAAGAGTGAATGGTTACTCCTCCTGCATTTAAAGCGGCAATACCGGTTGGAGCAACAATAACTGCGTTTTTGTGGGTAGTAGCAATAATTTCTTTGAGCAAAGTAGTTTTTCCGGTTCCTGCCTTTCCGGTCAAAAAAACGGATTTATTAGTTTGATTTATAAATTGCAGTACATACTTTGCTTCATCGGAATGTTGCATTTTCTTCAAATTTTATTGCAAAATACAACTAAATAAAGAGTTATAAAAACAATAAAAGCCTCTGTATCTTCAGAGGCTTTTATTTATTATTAAAAACCGATTATTTTTTTTCTTCTTTTACTTCATCTACTTTAGAAGCGGCTGTATCTCCTTTGTATTTTGCATTTAGTTCGGAAAGAATTTTATCTGTTATGTCATATTGTTCTTTTCCGTAAATAACTGTAGAAGCATCTTCTGTATTGAATACAAAGTCTAAATTATTCTTTTTAGCGTAGTCTGCAATGTATTTTTTTACTTTTTGAATTACAGAATCCATTTCTTTTCCACTTTCTGTTTGTAAAGACTGAACCAATAATTGTTGTTTATATTGCAGTTCTTGTTCTTTTTTCTGTAATTCACCTGCTCTTTGTTCAGCCCATGCTTGTCCTTTTAAGCGAGCATTTTCCTGAAAAGTTTGAACTTCTTTTTGAAATTTGGTAATTTCTCCTTCCAAAGATTTCCCCTCTTCTTCTGATTTTATTTTATATTTAGAATCTATCTGTTTTACCTCTTCATAATCCTTCATTAATTTTGAAGAATCTACATAAGCTGCTTTAAATTCTACAGCAGAATCTGCACTTTTGTTACAAGAAAAAAACATTGCAACTAATCCTAATGCTAAAATACTTTTCTTCATTTTTATTTTTTTAAACGGAGTAAAAGTAGTAAAAGTTTTCAATCTTTTTAAAATCTTTTTATACATAAATAATAATTATTCTAATTATATTTCAAATAAATTTTCTTTATTAAAATAGATTAATTTACCTTTGATTTAAGCCACTTTTTAAAAAAGAATACAAAACAATATACCTATTGATTCAAAATAAGCTTAAAAGGGCTTATTTTAATTTTTAGATTTAAAAATGGTTGTATTTAACTGTTTATTCTTTTTTTAAGCAATATATAAGAGAAGAATACTCCATAGTTTGTCTTGCTTCTATATTCGATTTTAGTCCTATGCTTATTGCTCTTATCCAGTTCTTTTTTCCTGTTTTATATTTTTCTGATAAAAGAGAAACATAAAAACTGTCAAATAACATAGGATATTTTTCGATGAGTCTAAAGCCAAAAGGTAAAAATAAAGGTTCAATACTATCCTGAGAAAAATGCCATAAGTGACGGGGTACATCATAAGCTGCCCAATATTTTTTATAATGTTGGGCATCGTAAGACTTGTAGTTAGGTAATGCCAAAATAAGTGTTCCGTTTGTTTTTAAAAGTCTATATAGCTCTTTAATTTGTTTTTCCAAATCCGGAACATGTTCTAAAACGTGCCACATAGTAATGATATCAAAAGTCTTTTCTTTTAGATTTTCTGTATCTTCCACTACATTTATATTTTTTAACTGCGCTAATTTTTTTGCTTTTGAATTAGGCTCTGCTCCCATACAAATCCATCCTTTTATTTGGGCTTCAGCTAAAAAATCTCCTGTTCCACATCCTATATCCAATAATTTTCCTTTTTGAGGTAAAATATTTTGCAGTAAACTGAGCTTATTTTGGATAGCTTTCTTTTTTACTGTTTGATATATCTTTTCAAATAAGTTCCGTTTTCCATCGGTGTGTGAAATATAATCTTCACTTTTATAATAATCTGTTATTTTGTCTGAAGCAGGTTGTGGAACTGTTTTAAGAAGTTGTAAATCTTCATCTAAAAATAGATTGAATTTTTCTTTTGAAACAGAATAATCTTCAACTTCTATGTATTTTTTAGTGGGATTTATATCCATTATTTTTATATCTAATTTTACAAAATTAAATAAGAATTACAAACAATTACTATATATCAAATTTATTTTTTGTTCCACGTGGAACAAAAAAAGAGAATAGATGAATATCTACTCTCTTTTTAAAATATTTTGTATTTATATTAGAAACTATCTTCCCATATGAACTAGTAATATTGAAATATCTGTAGGTGTTACACCACTAATTCTGGATGCTTGGGAAATAGTAACTGGTTTAATTTTCTTTAATTTTTCTCTTGACTCTATCGAAATAGAAACTATTTTATCATAATCAAAATTTTCGGGAATTTTGACATCTTCTAGTCTGTTTAGCTTATCTGCATTATTCTTTTCTTTTTCTATATAACCGGAATACTTAACCTGAATTTCTGCCTGTTCAATTACTTCTTCATCCAAATCATGTTCTTTAATATATTCCTGTACTTTATCGAATTTTAAAATATCTTCCAAATCTATCTGAGGACGAGAAAAAACCTTAAACATTTTATCTGGTTGAGTCATTAATGACGAACCTTTTATCTCTAAAATAGGATTAGCTTCTTCTGTTTTTAAACTTGTTTCTTTAAAAAACTGTACAAAATTTTCAGATTCTTTCAACTTATACTCCATTCTTTTCAATCTCTCTTCGGTAGCCAAACCTAAATTATAGGATAAAGGCGTAAGTCTAAAATCAGCATTATCTTGTCTCAATAAAGTTCTGTATTCAGCTCTTGAAGTAAACATTCTGTAAGGTTCTTCTGTTCCTTTTGTAATTAAATCATCAATTAAAACACCAATATAAGCTTGATCTCTACGCAAAATAAACGGTTCTTTTTCATTTATTTTTAAATGAGCATTCATTCCCGCAATCAGTCCTTGTGAAGCCGCTTCTTCATAGCCTGTAGTTCCGTTTATTTGTCCGGCAAAAAACAATCCTTCTACCAATTTTGTTTCCAAAGTATGTTTTAATTGCGTTGGTGGAAAATAATCATACTCTATAGCATATCCAGGTCTGAATATTTTTGCATTTTCAAAACCAGAAACCATACGCAAAGCTTTTGCCTGAATCTCTTGCGGCAATGAAGTAGAAAAACCATTTACATAAATCTCACAGGTATTCCACCCTTCCGGTTCTACAAAAATCTGATGCCTTTCCTTATCAGCAAAACGGTTTATTTTATCTTCAATTGACGGGCAATAACGAGGTCCTATACTTTTAATCCGTCCGGTAAACATAGGAGAGCGATCAAAACCCTCTCGTAAAACATCGTGAACTTCAAGCGACGTATAAGTCATAAAACATGAACGTTGCTCTTTTAAAGGTTGTGTAATATCTAAATATGAAAATTTAGAAGGATTATCATCGCCAGGTTGTTCTTCCATTTTAGAATAATCCAAACTTCGACCATCCACTCTTGGGGGTGTTCCTGTTTTCATTCGCCCGGAAGTAAAACCTGCTCTTACCAAATCTTCTGTTATTCCGTATGCAGCACTTTCTCCTGCTCTTCCTCCTCCAAATTGTTTTTCTCCGATATGGATTAACCCGTTTAAAAAAGTACCGTTGGTTAACACCACCGTTTTAGATTTAATTTCTACACCTAAATTAGTTACAACTCCTTCTACTTTTCCATTTTTAATTAACAGCGATTTTACCATATCCTGATAAAAATCCAGATTAGGAGTAGCTTCTAACATCAAACGCCACGTTTCTGAAAAGCGCATACGATCTGATTGTACTCTTGGCGACCACATTGCTGGTCCTTTTGATTTATTGAGCATTCTAAACTGGATAGCCGTCTTATCCGAAACTATACCTGAATAACCACCCAAAGCATCTATCTCACGCACAATTTGCCCCTTTGCAATTCCACCCATAGCAGGATTACAAGACATTTGTGCAATGTTTTGTAAACTCATAGTTATCAAAAGAGTTCTAGATCCCATATTTGCAGCCGCAGCTGCAGCTTCGGATCCTGCATGACCTCCTCCGACAACGATAACGTCATATTGTTCTTGAAAAATACTCATTGTTCCACGTGAAACATTTAATGTTTATAAATTAATTTCTAGCAGAAAAAACTATTGTTCCACGTGGAACATTCTAATTTTTTCATTTTCTTTAGCCCTCATCAGTTTTTCATCTTCTTCTGATTTGTCTTCGTACCCACAATAATGCAAAACCCCGTGTACCATTACACGAAGCAATTCTAAATTAAAAGATACATCGAAATCCAATGCATTATCTTTAACTCTTTCAACAGATAAAAAAATATCTCCACTAATTATTCTACCTTCGGTATAATCAAAACTGATAATATCAGTAAGTGTGTCGTGATTTAAATACTTCACATTTATTTCGTGCAGATAATCATCATTGCAAAAAATATAGTTGATATCACCACACATAAATCCTTCTGACACTATAACCTGATTAATCCAGTCCGTATAACTATCTTCTTTTTGAAGTTTAAAATCCGTTTCGTAATAAAAAATTATCATAGCTAAAGCATCTTATTTTTAAAATGCAAGCAAATTTACAATGAAAAAAGAAAAAACTAACCCAATATGGTCTTAAAATAAAAAAGCTAAAAAAAGTAAGAAATGACAAATAAGTCTAAAAGGAAAATTAAATTTAAAAAACATCATCTGGTATAAATTTATTTAGAATATCCATAGATCAGTTTTTCTATTAAGCAAATCCTTAAGTTTTTTATGAACTCCACAGATTGATTATATCAAGAATATATTTTGCTAGGTATGTGTTGTACTACTCTTAGTAAATAGCACATTGAAGAATTTATTAAATTTTAAATCTATAAGCATATTTTTTATCCTTGTGATTTCAAAGTTGAGTATTATTAATTTCTTTATAGCTAATAAAGTAGCTTCAATCATTTGATTATAGTAAGGATAAAAATCAGTAAATATTTTAAACAAAGTTTACTTATTAACCTTTTCAACAATTATTAATAATAGAATAAAATCTTTTTTAAAAAATAAAATTAATTCTGTTCTAATATAGTCTGTTAATATCATCAATAACTTTTTAAAATAAATCTCAATAGTATAGTTATTAAATATTATCAACAGATTTATAATTTGTAAATTTCATATTACCAATTTATTGATTAAAGTTATTCACTTTAAAATTATAGTTATCTACATGTAAATATTGATAAGTACAGATGTCAATATCTGTTGATAAGTTTGCTTAAGTAGTTAAATAAAGTTCCAATACTTTTTTGAAATAAAATTTGTAAACCAATTTTTAATTATTGCATTGTAATTTTTTACGAAAAAACAAAAAATAGTTATTGAAATGTTTATTTATTTATTAACAAAATTAGTTTATAGTCAATTATCTGATATATAAAGTTTTAAATATGAGTATTAACAAATAATTTTATATAGATAAAAGCCTTTGATTATAAATGAATTAGCTTTTAAATACAGTTCTATTCACAGTATTATTTGTCTTTTAAAAGATATATAAATGTACTTAAATAGTATCTTTGCAAAAATATAATGAATCAAAATGGCTAATCAAGTTCGCGTGCGTTTTGCACCTAGTCCTACAGGACCTTTACACATTGGTGGTGTTAGAACAGCATTATTTAATTATTTATTTGCTAAACAGAATAACGGTGTTTTCTATGTTAGAATTGAGGATACAGATCAAAATAGATTTGTTGCTGGAGCAGAAGCCTATATTTTAGAAGCATTGGAATGGTTAGGTATTTCTCCTGATGAAACGATGGGAAAAAACGAAAAGTTTGGACCTTACAGACAAAGTGAACGCAAAGCATTATACAAACAATATGCAGACCAGTTGATTCAAACAGGATGGGCATATTATGCTTTTGATACAGCAGAAGAATTAGACGAATTGCGCAAAAAAGCAGAAGAAGCTGGACAAACGTTTATCTATAATCACAGTAACAGAGAACAATTAAAAACGTCTTTGAACCTGTCAAAAGAAGAAGTAGACCAGTTAATTTCTTCGGATGTACCCTATGTAATTCGTTTCAAAACACCAGTAGATGAAACCTTGTTGTTGAATGACCTTATTCGTGGTGATATTAAGTTTGAAACAAATTTATTAGACGATAAAGTATTATTTAAGAGCGATGGAATGCCAACGTATCACTTGGCGAATATTGTGGATGACCATTTAATGGAAACCTCACATGTGATTCGCGGAGAAGAATGGTTGCCTTCTCTTCCATTGCACGAATTGCTATACAAAGCATTCGGATGGAAAGCTCCTAAATTTGCACATTTGCCGTTAATTTTGAAACCAGTAGGAAATGGTAAATTATCTAAACGCGATGGAGATAAATTAGGATTTCCTGTATTTCCATTGGATTGGCAAGACCCTATTTCAGGTGAGAAATCATCAGGATATCGCGAAAAAGGATTCTATCCAGAAACCGTCCTTAACTTTTTAGCTTTATTGGGATGGAATGATGGTACGGATCAGGAAATTTTCTCTTTAGAAGAATTAGTAGCAAAATTTGACCTAGGACGCGTGCATAAAGCAGGTGCGAAGTTTGATCCGGAAAAGAACAAATGGTTCAACCAGTACTATTTAAAACAGCAAAAAGATGCAGATTTAGCGCAATCTTTTCAAGTAATTTTAAAAGAAAAGGGAATTGAAGTAACGGATGCTTATGTAGAACAAGTAGTAGCTTTAATCAAGGAACGTGCAACGTTTGTTTCTGATTTCTTTGAATTAAGTGATTTTTTCTTTCAAGCACCAGCAGCGTATGATCCAAAAGCATTGAAGAATTGGAAAGAAGATACAGCCGACTTGATGCAGAAAGTGGCTCAAGTAATCGAAGAAATAACTAATTTTGAAGCAATTGCGATTGAAAAAGAAGTGAAGGATTGGATCAATAAACAAGGCATCGGAATGGGGAAAGTTATGCAACCACTACGTGTATGTGTTGTTGGGGAATTGAAAGGACCGGATTTATTTCAAATCATCAAATTAATTGGAAAAGAAGAAACACTTTCTCGAATTAAAAAAGCAGTTGATAAAATAAGATAAATTTCAGTATAGTAGAGTTTTAATTGTATATTTGGTAATTAACTAAAACTTTTTTATGAAAAAATTATTATTGTTTGTAGCTATTGGTTTAGCTGCTTTAAATACTTCGTGTAGTAATGATGATTCTTCAGGGTCACAGGAATCAAAGCTTTTATTAAAATCTGATATATCAGAAGCTAAAATTGGAGAATCTGTTAACTTTACTGTTACTGTAGATGGTAAAGCAGAATCTGAAGCAGAATTGTATATTGATTCCAATAAAATTACTAATCCATATGTTTTTGATACAGAAGGAGAATTTAAAGTAGTTGCTAAAAAACAAGGATTTATTGATAGTAATTCAATAACAATTAAAGTTGTTTCAGATATTTCTGTTGCAAAACCACTTTCTTTAAAGGCTGATAAAACTTCAATCTCGGTTGGAGATTCTGTTAGTTTTGAAGTTACTGTTGACGGACAAACAGAATCTGATACAGAATTATATATTGGTTCTGATAAAATTGCTAATCCACATGTTTTTGATACAGAAGGAGAGTTTAATGTAGTTGCTAAAAAACAAGGATTTAACAACAGTAACGTTGTGAAAATTACTGTTACTGCTCCAAAAACAGATAGTAAAGTAGTTGGTAAGTGGATACCTCAAAATATTTTAGTAACTGCTATGGGAACCGAAGTAGCAAACGAAAGTTATCCGCACAAAGCAACTTGTGATAAAGATTTTTTAGAATTTAAAAATGATTTAACCGTAGAATTGGGTATTCATGCAGACGATTGTACATTAACAACATCAGGTGCTGATTGGAATATTCAAGGTACTACTTTGAATTTTAATGTTTTGAATAATAATTTTACGGCAACTATTGTAAGTAATACAGATAATAAATTGATTATTAAAGCAAATGGAGCTCAATTTGCGCCATTGGTTCCTATTTTGTTTCCGGATGTTGATGAAAGTCTTTTAGCATTATTGCCATTAGCAGATATTACATTAACGCTAGAAAAATAAATTAAAATCTTCCAACCGGGAGATTTTTTATTAATGAATATATCATTTACAATTTTAAATATTAATGAATAATTATAAAATCTAATATTTTTTTTGTTATTTTATATGCTTAATCGGTAAATTAAAAATATTATGCCTTTTTACATTATCATTTTTGTTGCTGTTGTATTGCTTTTCCTGGCATTTTTTACTGTGAAACAGCAATCGGCAGCCATTGTTCAACGATTCGGAAAGTTTAACAGTATCAGACATTCAGGTCTTCAGCTCAAAATTCCTTTTGTGGATCGCATAGCTGGGGTTGTTAACCTCAAAATTCAACAATTAGACGTGATAATTGAAACAAAAACGAAAGATAATGTTTTTGTTAAGCTAAAAGTTTCTGTTCAGTTTAAGGTAATCCCCGAAAAAGTTTACGATGCTTTTTACAAGTTGGAATATCCGCATGATCAGATTACATCTTATGTTTTTGATGTCGTGCGCGCTGAAGTGCCTAAATTGATCTTAGATGATGTATTTGAGCGAAAAGATAATATTGCTGTAGCTGTAAAACGAGAGCTGAATGAAGCAATGACAACTTATGGATATGACATTATAAATACACTTATAACTGATATTGATCCGGATATTCAGGTAAAAAATGCCATGAACCGTATTAATGCGGCTGATCGGGAAAAAGTAGCTGCTGAATATGAAGCTGAAGCCAGTAGAATCCGAATTGTAGCAAAAGCAAGAGCTGAAGCTGAATCAAAAAGATTACAGGGACAAGGAATTGCAGACCAAAGAAGAGAAATTGCACAAGGATTGGTTGAAAGCGTAGATATATTAAATAAAGTAGGAATTAATTCACAGGAAGCTTCAGCTTTAATTGTGGTAACCCAGCATTACGATACTTTACAGGCAGTAGGATCTGATTCCAGATCTAACCTGATATTACTTCCAAACGCACCTTCTGCGGCAACGGAAATGCTCAGCAGTATGATAACATCATTTGCAGCAACAAGTAAGTTAAAAGAAACGGATGAAGCTTTTAAAAGAGATAATGAAGCTAAAAAAAGAAAAGATAATAAAAAAGATCAGGAAATGTAAAAAAGATAGGGTCTGTTATATAACAGACCCTATCTTTTTTAAAATTAATTGGTTATTTTTTATTCGGCTTTTTTCGATTAAAAAAGTATTTCAGTATGGATGTTATTAGAAGAGCTTGTACTCCCCCCGAATTTCTTACCTGACCTATTAGCAAACTAAAAGTATTTTTAATGATTCTGTCAGGAGATATCCCTTCTTTCAGATCGTCTGCAGAACTAAGGATCTTCTGATAATGTAATTCGCGCTTAATCTTTAAAATCTGCAAATCTCCATTAATTTCTTCAAAAGAAGAATAGATTTTTCTCATAAGATCTTTGTTTTAGTCGTTAAAAATAATTTCAGACAGTTTTTTTATAACAGGCTTTTCTACAATAGATTTACGGCAGAAGTAAGCGATCAGAGTAGCTAAAATATATACTCCTCCTATAATTAAGAAACCTAACTGAGTACTTTCTAAAGCGCTTCCTATAGCAAAAGCAGCAGACAGTGATAAAAATAAAAGAGTCATCATTAAAAATAAAGCTAATAAGATAAGTGTCATAAAAACACTAGCGGCTTTAGCACTTATCTTAAAACTTAATAAGCGGTAGTATTGTAAACTGGAGTCGAAAAACTCTTTGGAGTTTTCTTTTATATCGCTAAAATCTCTTTTAATATCCTTGTATGCCATTACCTACTGGTATAAAGTTACTTTTTAGCGTTTGCCGCTACTTTTTCGGTTTCTTTTTTTAATTCAGCTAGTTTTTTTTCTAAAGCTGTAATAACTTCATCTCTCTTTTTTCCTGCAGTAGAAACGAAATGATCTATACTATCTTCCAAATCGTGTTTTTTTCTTTCAACAACATGTCGAACCTGATTTTTTAAATCGTCAATTTTGTCCGATAAGTCATCTTTGGATTGGTCAAATGATTTTTTAATTTTTTTACGAGTTTTTTTTCCTTCATCTGGAGCAAATAGAATTCCTGCTCCAACTCCGATGGCTGCACCTACTACTAATGCAGCTAATGTGTTTCCTAACTGATTTGACATAGCATTAATTTTTTAAAGTTATATGTCTAAAATTAGAAAAAAAAAGACATTTTAACTGTTAATAAGTAGTTAAAATGTCTTTTTGGTAAAAAAAATGAAATTTATTTTTGTTCAATCTTTGCCCATGTATCTCTTAAGCCTACCGTTTTATTAAAGATAAGAGCTCCTTCTCTGCTATCTTTATCTACGCAAAAGTAACCGAGTCTTTGAAATTGGAATTTATCCCCTTCTTGGCTATTTTTGAGACTTGGCTCTAGATATCCTTTTACAATTTCAAGTGAAGCAGGATTGACAAATTCTAAAAAATCAACCTCTTTATTTCCGTCGGGATTTTCATCTGTAAATAAACGGTCATATATTCGGATTTCAGCTTCTATTGAATGAGGTATAGATACCCAGTGAATCGTTCCTTTTACTTTTCGCTTGCTCGCTTCTGTTCCGCTTCCGCTTCTGCTTTCAGGATCATATGTTACATGAATCTCAGTAATATTCCCTTGTTCATCTTTAATTACGCTCTCCCCTTTAATGATATATGCATTTTTAAGGCGTACTTCTTTGCCTAAAGTCAAGCGGAAGAATTTGCTGTTCGCTTCCTCTTTAAAATCTTCTCTTTCAATGTATAATTCTTTTGAAAAGGGAACTTTTCTGTAAGTCATTATTTCTTCTTCCGGGTTGTTTTCAGCATCCAGCCATTCTTCCTGTCCTTGCGGATAATTAGTGATAATTAATTTTACCGGATCTAAAACAGCCATTACGCGAGGTGCAACTTTATTCAGATCTTCACGAATACAAAACTCAAGTAAAGAAACATCAATTAGGTTTTCGCGTTTGGCAATACCGATAGTGTCTGCATAATTTCGAATAGAGGCAGGTGTGTACCCTCTTCTTCTCAATCCAGAAATAGTAGACATGCGAGGATCATCCCAGCCAGTTACGTGACCTTCAGAAACTAATCGAGCGAGCTTACGTTTGCTAACTACGGTATGGGATAGATTTCTACGTGCAAATTCACGTTGTTTTGGACGTATTTTATCGTTTTCGACAATCTGATCTAAAAACCAATCGTAAAGCTCTCTGTGCGGCAAAAATTCGAGTGTGCAAAATGAATGCGAAATGCTTTCCAGGTAATCACTTTCTCCATGTGCCCAATCATACATCGGGTAAATATGCCATTGATTTTTTGTTCTGTGGTGTTCTTTATTAATGATTCGATACATAATCGGATCTCGCATCAACATGTTTTTGTGAGCCATGTCTATTTTAGCTCTTAATATATGTGTACCTTCTTCAAATTCTCCGTTTTTCATTTGCTCAAACAGCTCCAAATTTTCTTCAACGGTTCGGTTTCTATACGGGCTATTTGTTCCGGGTGCAGTCGGCGTTCCTTTCTGTATGGCTATTTCTTCTGATGTTTGACTATCCACATAGGCTTTATCACTTTTAATCATCTGAATTGTCCATTCATATAATTGTTGAAAATAATCAGATGCATACACTTCATTAGCCCATTCATAACCCAGCCAGGACACGTCATTTTTGATCGCGTCAACAAATTCTTGTTCTTCTTTTGACGGGTTGGTATCGTCAAAACGCAAATTAACAGGCGCATTGTATTTTAATCCCAATCCAAAATTTAAACAAATAGAACTCGCGTGACCTATGTGCAAATATCCATTAGGTTCAGGAGGAAAACGGAAATGAAGCTTTTCTTGCGATAAGCCGTTTTTTAAATCCTCTTCGATAATTTGTTCAATAAAATTTAATGATTTTTCTTTTGTTGACATGGATATAAATATTATAACTACAAAGGTATTAAAAAACGGATAATGCGATGAATTTTTGAAATAAGAAAGCAAAAATGTCAGCGCAATTATTAATTTTATGCCCTTTAAACCTGCAAAAAAAATTATGGGAGTTATAAGGTTAAACAATATAAGAACGTTTTCTTTTCACGGTTGTATGGATGAAGAGGCAAAAATAGGGTCTGATTACAGAGTAGATTTGGAAGCAAGAGGAAATTTTACCAGATCGGCGGTGTCAGATGAATTAGCAGATACGATTGATTATGTTCATCTGAATAAGATTGTAAAGGAAGAAATGGACAAAAGGTCAAAGCTGTTAGAAAGTGTTTGTCAGCGTATTATTGATAGGATATTGATTGAAATAAATTTAGTGGACGAAGTAAAAGTAGCTGTTTCTAAAATAAATCCTCCAATTGGCGGAGATGTAGAATCTGTAACAATTGAAATGTACGGGATTAGATAATTCTTAAAAAAGGAGCAATAAAAAACACTTTAAAACTGTTTTTATATTTAAATAATAATTCCTATGTTTGCATTCCAATAAGGGAAAACGGCATCGTGTCCGAGTGGCTAGGAAGCGGTCTGCAAAACCGTCTACAGCGGTTCGAATCCGCTCGATGCCTCGCAAAAAGGATAGAGAACTATCCTTTTTTTTATTTTCATCTTACTTATTTTATAAACAAACAAGGCGTTACAATTGTAACGCCTTGTTTGTTCTTTCCAGAATGTGCTTATTTCTTTTCTATTCGTTGTGTAAGAGGAATTTTAATATTATTCCCGGATTCTGGCAGAAAAGCTTTAGCCATAATGACCATTCCGAAAATGATTAGTAAAACTGAACTTATTTTTTTTATTTTAAGAATATTATGTGGGGTAAGCTTTTTACGCAGTTGTTTTGCCAGCAGTATTTTAAAAATATCTGTTACAAAATAGGCTGAAATAGTGAATGCAAAAAATGTAAACATCCGATAGGTGTCCATATCCATAGTCGGACCTAATGTGATTATAATTGCCAGCCAAAAGCCGAGCACTCCCACATTGATAAAGTTTAACAAAAAACCCTTGGCAAATAAATTGAGATAATCTCTTTTTAAATTTGGTGATGCCAGTTGCAGCGTGTCAATTTGTACTCTTTTTAATTTAACGTATGAAATTACGCCATAAGTCATCATGAGTATTCCTCCGAAAATAAAAAGAGCAGGATCGTCTTTAATGGTGTTAATAAGACGAAAACTGCTGAAAAAGGCAATGGCAAAAAATAAAGCATCTGCCAAAACTACACCAAAATCAAAGGCAAGAGCGGCTCTGAATCCTTTGGTAATACTTGTTTCTATCAGAATAAAAAAAACAGGTCCAATCATAAAGCTCAGAAAAAAACCCAATGAGATACCTGTAATAAAATCGTCCATCATTATACTCATTAAAAAGCAGAATTTTTAATCATAAGCAATAAGCTTTTGATGTAAATTTTGGCAATTTACAGCTTTTTATGGCAAAAGTACTCTGTGATGTTCTATTTTATTTATTTGCCTGTTTGATTATTCCTCCGGCAATACTTTTTTCATTAATTTTTTTGGGTGAGCCATATATTATTATCTCCCCTCCTGCTCTGGTTTTTGCATTTACCAGTTCTGCGGCGTTTACTTCTGCTTGTCCGCCTGCATTTACCGTTACATCAGTTTGATCTGACAATAAGTCTTTGTTTTGCACTTTAGCACCTGAATTTGACAAAACATCCTGTACACTTGCTTTCCCCGATAGTTGAGCTATAGAACCAGATCCTGCTTTTACGTTTAAGCGTTCAGAATCAACTATAAGGTTTATTGTTGAACCGTTTTTAGCGTTAACGTCTAAAGAGACTGCCTTAATACGATCACTTCCTTTGATGGAAGAACCACTTTCGGCCGTAATTTGGTCTAACTTTTTATAGTATAAAGTAGCTTTGACATTATCGCCCTGAAAGCTGTTTACAAGGTTCATTTTTATTTTTAAAGAACCGTTTTTATTAACTACACTCACATTATCTATATCATTTCCGGTTATTTCTACTTTATTTTTGTCTGAAGATACTAAGGTTACTTCAATCTTGTCATAAACACTTAATTTTGAAAAATCGCCTACTTCAATTTCTTTTTTGTTTTGAGAAAATCCTAACTGTATAATCCCAATTGTCAATAAAATAATTATCTTTTTCATACTAATCTATTTTTCGTATATAGTTAAAATCTAACTGTTTTTTTACTAAATCAGCATTTTTTACAGTAATGATGACTTCATCGCCTAATTGAAGGAGATTATGTGTTGTTTGACCGACTAAAGCATATTGTTTTTCGTCAAAAACGTAATAATCATCTTTTATTTCACGGATTCGCACCATTCCTTCACATTTGTTTTCTACAATTTCAACATAAATTCCCCATTCTGTAACTCCGGAAATCACTCCTACAAACTCTTTGCCTTTTTGATTTTGCATGTATTTTACCTGCATGTATTTTATACTGTCTCGTTCGGCACTGGTTGCTAAGCTTTCCATAGATGAACAATGCTGGCATTTTTTTTCAAATTCTTCTTCATTTACGGATTTTCCTCCGTCCAGATAATGTTGAAGCAATCGGTGTGCCATAACATCCGGATAACGACGTATAGGTGAGGTAAAATGTGAATAGTAATCAAATGCCAAACCATAATGTCCGATGTTGTGTGTAGAATACGAAGCTTTACTCATGCTTCGAATCGCGAGTGTATCTACCAGATTTTGTTCTTTTTTACCTTGAACATCTTTTAAAAGGTTATTCAGTGATTGGGAAATGCTTTTTGATGATTTAAAGTTTAACGAATGTCCGAATTTAGAAATAATGGCTTGCAAACCAAATAGCTTGTCTTCATCTGGTTCATCGTGAATGCGGTAAACAAATGTCTTTTTTTGCTTGCCAATAAATTCTGAAACTTTTCTGTTGGCTAAAAGCATAAATTCTTCAATCAGATGATTGGCATCTTTAGATTGCTTAAAAAACACGCCAATAGGTTCGTCGTTTTCATTTAAGTTGAATTTTACTTCGATTTTATCAAATGAAATGGCTCCTTCCTGCATCCGTTTCGAGCGCATAATTTTAGCTAAGTCATTTAATTTTAAAATAGCTTCTGCAATTTCTTCTGTAATTTCCTGAGACTTTCCGGTAATTGAAATTTCATCAGGAATGATACGGTCTTTAGTCTCAATAACATATTGGGCTTCTTCATAAGCCATTCGTTGGTCGGAATAAGTGACGGTTCTTCCAAACCATTGATTTATAATTTGAGCTTTGTTGTTGAGTTCAAATACAGCAGAAAAAGTATACTTTTCTTCATTTGGACGTAGCGAGCAGGCAAAATTAGACAACACTTCGGGTAACATCGGAATTGTTCTATCCACCAGATAAACAGAAGTGCTTCGGTGAAAAGCTTCATCATCTAAAACAGTGTCTTCTTGTACGTAATGAGATACATCGGCAATGTGAATGCCTATTTCGTAGTTTCCGTTCTCCAATACCTGAAAAGACAATGCATCGTCAAAATCTTTAGCGTCTTTCGGATCAATCGTAAAAGTAAGAACATCGCGCATATCTCTGCGCTTTGCAATTTCCTCGGGGCTGATGGATGTATCCAATTTATTGGTATAAGCTTCCACTTCAATCGGAAATTCGTTTGGCAATCCGTATTCAGCTAAAATAGCGTGAATTTCGGTATTGTGTTCTCCCTGCTTGCCCAATATTTTTATTACTTTTCCAAACGGACTATCTGCTTTTTCTGGCCAGTCTTCTATTTCAGCTACTACTACATCTCCGTTCTGTGCCTCTCCTATTTTGTCTTTAGGGATAAAAATATCAGTATACATTTTAGTATCGGCAGTGGAGACAAAAGCAAAGTTTTTCTGTAAATCAACTACTCCCACAAAGTGTATTTTGTGGCGCTCTAAAATTTCCACTACTTCTGCTTCTGCTTTTTTACCTTTTCGTTTGTTGTAAATATAGGCTTTTACCAAATCGCCATCTAGTGCTTTATGAAGGTTATTGGTCGGAATAAAAACATCATTTTCCAATTCTTCGCTTACCAGATAAGCGGTTTTGCGACCGGTCATATCAATACGACCTTCTACATAATTTGTATTTGGTACAAATCTGTATTTTCCGGTTTCGATTTCTTCTATTTTTTGCTCTGAAAGCAGCCGCTTTAACTCTTTTATAATTTCGTTTCTGCCTTGCGTATCTGTTATCTCAAGCTGAGCCGCTATTTGTTTATAATTATAGGATTTTTGAGTGTTTTTAGAAATAACTTTCAGTATTTTGGCAGAAAAATCAAAGGTTTTCTTCTTTTTGTTTTTTATTTTTTTTGTCATAAATTTTATACCATAAGCCAAATAATGGCTTTTATTGAATTTAAAGGTACAAAAATAGAAAGGTTTAATTGTAAAAGTTATATTAATTCTCTCTTTTATGGTTTTTTAGATCCATTTATAAGGAACTGTTGTTGCGTCCAAAAGAGGAATGTTTAAATATTGATTGATTTGGACGGCAGCGGATTTAGTTTCTTTGAATAAATCTATATCTGTTTTAAATAAAGTTGTACAATGATTGTTGTGATCAAATAGGTTTATTTCATATACATTGAAATAGCGATAATCCATAGCTTTCCCTCTATTGGTTTTTTGTACTCTTTGTGCCTTGAAAACAGAAATATAAGAGATGTTTGGCAATGGTTTCCATTTTCCGTATTTTAAACCAAACAAAGATTTGTAGATTCTAAATTCGCTTGTTGTTTTGTTTATTTGGATTCCTTTTTCTATTAGCATAATTATTACATTGAGTATAATACCAAAAGGTAATAAAACGATGTATTTATTTGAATTTAAAAAATAATATCTCATAGCAAGTAAACATAATGTGATGATTATCGAGCTGATAATAATGATAATTTTTGTGTTTTTTTCAAAAAGTAGATTTAACATTATATAAGAATGATTTTTCAAATATAATTTAAAATAAGTATTGAGTAGTTTTTTTGTATTTAAAATCTATAGGCAATACTTATTCCTGTTCGCAGTCCTGCCCATGGTATATTTCCTTTAATTTTAATTCCTTCATTATTTATTTCATAATCTATATTTTTGAAATTGTTTTTCAGGTCTTTAGCAAAATATTGTAGGGCAGTTTGTTCTTCTATCGATAAATTTCTATTGGCATTGATATTAATATTTGCCAAACCATAATTTGCACCGATAATCTGCCAGTCTAAATAAAAATCCTTGCCAATATTCCACTGTATTCCACAATATATTCCACCAGAAAATGCGTTTATATTTCCTTTTAAAGGGAGATCGGGATCTTTGTTCAATAAAAGTAATTCGTTAAAGCGATAGGCATAATCTACTTTGGTATTTTCAATTTTTGCAAACGCAGCGACGTAAAATCCGTTAAACGCTCCTTTTTTTCCAAAGTAAAATTTTATTTCGGGAGCAAACGAAAAGTTAGAATATTTGAGTTTGTCAACGTCAAAAGTCAGGTTTTTATTTGAGGTGTCGTTTTCAAATATTTTTTGCAAAGTACTTTTGAATGGAGCTTTGGCTTGCGGGCGATAATTTAGAGTAGCACCTATTGTCGATTGATCTGTTATTTTTCTTTCGTAAGACAGCGAACCCGTCCCCCAAACCAACGGGACAGGATTAAATTTTACTAAATTTTCTATAGAAGGATTGATAATATGGCTATCATTTTGCGTTGATGTAAAATCCTGAGTATATACAATTGCACTGTAAAATAGGGCAAATAAAATAAATGTAGTTTTCATAAAAATGATTTATAAGTTGTTTATAATTTTTGCAGTAGTTTTTTTATGTAAAATAAGAAAAGCCCCCTCATAATTTTATAAACCATAAGGAGGCTGTACTCATGAAAAAACTAACTAATTATTGCATTTTGCCAAGACTTCTTTTGCCAAGTTTACGGCAGCATCGAGAGTAGTGTCCGCTTGTGCTGTAACTTTAGTTTCGATGGTAAAGTGTGCAGCGCCCGATAAAACAACTAACTCCAAACCGTATGTATCGTTCCATTTCCAATAAGCGCGATCGGCGAGGTCATTTACAGGTTCATAGGTTAAATTCATTCGAGCATCTAAAAAACCTTTGGCTCTTTCATATTCGGTCGGATTATCGGCGTATTGTTTTTTTAGATTTTCCAAAAGATCATTGTATTCCTGTTGACTTAATTTTTTATAACTTTGGTCAAACAAGGCAATTGCTGATTCCTGACTATAAAGCTTTAACTGCTCATCGGTATAAAAATCCAGTTGCTTTATAACTACCCGATTTCTATCCGGACCTTTTATTATTACTCCCGAGATTTCTATTTCCAAATCTGGTCGGTCGCTTAACCATTCATAGCTGCAGGAGCCATATTTTCCGGTTATAGATGAGATTTTTATTTTGTACGAAGCTTCGTCAATAGTTACGTATTTGGCGATGTCATCTTTGGTTAGCAGTTTTTCGTATTGATAGTTATAATTTTGTAAACAGACAGCTGTTTTATTGCTTTCTGAACTGTTTCCTGAATTGCTTTCTGGACTGCTATCGTTATTGCCGCAAGAAACTATAAATAGGGCAATAAGAAGGGTGTAAAATATATTTTTCATTTTTTTATTTTTGTACTGTTAGATATCTCTAATTACTTGGCATGACAGAGTAACTAATTATTAATCATTAATTACAATTTCACATCTTTAAACCATTCTTGATATTTAATTCCCAATAGCGGAACAGGTTTTTCTTTTCCGGTTAGAGCATTTATTAAACCTGAAATCCATAGGTATTAATAGGAAAACCATTCCCAAGACATAAGCCGTCCAACCTAAAATAGGCACTACATTTAAAGCTGCTAATACAAGTGATGTACAGCCAATTCCCAACATTTGACGGATGTGGAAACTTGCAAAATCGTCTTTCTTTTCGTTGTTCATAACTACTGCCACTATCCAGCCTATAAGTGTGATATAAGCTAAGATGGCAATGGTTTTGTTAGGTTCTACAACAGAACCAGTGTTTGCTGTTTCTGTTTTGTATTCTGAATTTTCCATAGTTTTTCTGTTTTTTTAGCTACAATTTGATATTCGCTTGCGGTATCAAAAGTATGTGTTGTCCATTCAGCTTTTCATCGTCTATAAAAATATCGGCTTCTATGGCTTTGCGGTCAAAGGTTACACTAAAGGTAACCTCATCGCTCTCGTTTAATTCCGTTTTTGAAGCAGAAAGCATCAGTTGTGCTTCTTCTGTCGGACTGATCGGATCTACAGGATCCGGTTGTTTACCCGGTCCGTCATCTTTGGAGCAGGCTAATAGCAGGAGTGAACTGTATAGGGACACTCCTGTGTATTTTAAGTATGAAGAAAATTGTGTTTTCATAGCTCCTTAGTGGTTTTAATTCACTATTTACAATTCTAATTTGCGGGTTACGAAAATAGAGGTTGTACCAGAGGATGTTTCTGCACCTTCTGTAAGATTAAAAACCACTCCGTTTTTCCAATATTTGGATACCGATTTGGTCGTGCCATCTGTATTAAGATATTCGTGTCCTGTTACATACACGTCCTGATCCACCACTGTGATCGCTTCTGCAAATGCACTTCTGTTACCGTTTGTTAACTCCACCGCTTTTCCATTCTTCCAGTATTTTGCTACACTTCTAGCGCCGTTACTTTCATAGCCGGCTACATACACATCCGAATCTACTACAACGATTGAATTTGCCCTTGCATTTTGGCTGCCATCCGACAATGGTACAGCTGTTCCGTTTTTCCAATATTTAGCAATACTTTTCGAGCCGTTCCGTTCCCATCCAGAAATATATGTGTCATTTCCGGAAATATATAGAGGTTGCATAAGTGGTATGACTTCCATCGCTAAGGTTTTGGACTACCCCATTTTTCCAATATTTAGCAATTGTAGAGGAGTAGTCTGCATCGGTGTACTCATATCCCACTATATGGATATCGCCATTATCAACTATGATAGTAGATGCGTCTGCACGTTTGCTTCCATCTGTCAAATCTACTGCTATTCCATTTTTCCAATATTTGGCTACAAAAACATCATTGTCATTTTTTTCATTCCCTGCCACATACACATCCTCTCCAATCACAACTATGGAACTCAGGTGCGCATCTTTATTGTTCTCATTAAGTGTTACGGCATTTCCGTTTTTCCAGTATCTTCCTGCATAATAGTTTCCTGTCACTAACTGGAAACCAGCTAAATAAACATCGTCATTGTTCACGAATATAGACATTCCCACAGCATCTGTACTACCATCTGTAATCTCTACTGACACTCCATTTTTCCAATATTTAGCTCTGTTTTGACCGATATACTCCGCACCGGATACATACACATCTGTTTGGTACACTTTTATTGTTTCGGTCTTACTTTGGGTATAGTCTTCCTTTTGAGCATAAACCTCATAGATTCCCATTTTGTCAAATCTATGCGTATTGCCCGTTATTTTCGTATCGTCAACATAAATGTCGGCATCTACGTTTTTGCCATCAGCGGTTACACTAAAAGTAACTTCATCACTTTCGCTTAATTCCGTTTTTGAAGCGGTAAGTATCAGTTGTGCATCTTCTGTCGGATTGATAGGATCCACAGGGTCTGGTTTGTTGCCCGGTCCGTCATCTTTGGAGCAGGCAAATAGCAGGAGTGCACTGCATACGAGCACTCCTGCGTATTTAAAATATGGAGAAAATTGTACTTTCATGATATTGTTTTTTTAGAATCCAAAGTCAAAACCTTCAGAAATATTAAACTTTCCGTCCGTGATTTTTAATTTATTTCCTGTGCCATTCATCGGATAAACATCTAAGTGGAAAGTACCGGATAATTGCTTGTAACCTTCTTGTCCGGTTGGATGCCCAAAAATCATTTGTTCTCCGATTTTAAAATTTATTATTTCTACGCTGCCAACAGATTGTTCAGAGTTATTTGGATCTCCTGATACATAGGTTGTTGCATCTCTTAAATCCGTGCTTGAGCCAAATACACCCCAAGCATATCCTGCTTGAGATTCTTTTAAAATAATAGGATAATTTCCTTTTGGGTTTTTGAATTTGCTTTCTGGAATTGCGATATACAAACCGATGGTTTCTACCAAATCGTCTTCTGTAGCACTATTTTTATCGATTATTCTGTTTCCGGTTAAAGAAACGTAACGATATTTTCCTTGTTGACTACTTTCTTGTTCTTCGGTTATCAATAAACTCATTGTAGAATCCCATTGCTCTCCGTTTACTTTCATCGTTAAGGTCGAATTTCCTAAATTCTCTTCTGCAGGAGAATCATCACTGTTTTTGGAGCAGGAAAATAGCAGGAGTGCGCTGCAAAGTAGCACTCCTGCGTTTTTAAAATATGAGAAAAATTGTGTTTTCATTGTTCAAATTTTTTAAAGAGAGAAATTGTAGCCTGCACGAAGTGCCACAAAGTTGGCTTGATCTACGATTTGATATCTCAGTCCCAAATCCCAATTTCCAAATTCGTATCCTCCGCCGATACCCAAGCTAAATTTAGTTTCGGAAGCAGTGCCGGAAGCATCGCCAAAAAGTCCACTCATTCCTTTGAGTTCTACTTTAGAACTTACAAACATGAATCCCAATTGAGGTTCGGCATAAAATCCGCTAAAATTATGACGGTATCCAAATTGCAGGGGAATCATTCCTACGTGTCCACTGACGAAATCGCTGCTTTTCATTCCAAAATGCAGGTAACCAATTGTTCCGGTGATATCTCCGTCCTCGCTGATTCCGTAAAACACTTTTCCGGTGGCTCCGAAACCTGTAGAAAAACCGTCTCCAAAATTGCCCATCGGCAAAGCAACTTCAGTACCCACCCCTATTTTGTGGAATCCTTCTTGTGCGTTTACTGTTGCGAATGCAAATAATACAACTAAGCTTGCAATAATTTTTTTCATGTTTATTTCTATTTTTATTAATTGATAATTTTAAAACCACACAGACATATTGGTTTTTGTGTACATCTCAACATTTTTATTTGTATCTATGTGGTTTATTTAGACTTTTACTGACAATCAGGTAATTCTGCCCCGTTTATATTATGAGTTGTAATATTTTCCATGCCAGTTATAATAGAAGTATTATTATCTGTTTTGTATATTGGGCAATTAAAAATATCTGAAAAATGCGTGTTGTTAAGATCCAATCGACTGCTACTGTTGACAGCTATAGCACCTTTGTTTAAATGATATGATGTTGGTTTTGCTCCAGCATGTTTTATTTCAACATAATTGATTTGATTGTTAGGGCTGCCGCTATTAAATACAATATTTCCCCAACTTCCCTGAGCTTCGGTTTCGCCTCTGATAATTATTTTTTTAGAAGGCGTTCCAACGGCTTTTAAACTTCCTTTGACTACAATATTTTTATCTGTTGCCATTTCGATAACAGTACCCGGTTCAATAGTTAAGTTTCCTTCTTTACCTATTTCAAAATTGAAAAGACCTCTAACCAAATAAGGTACAGATAGTTTATGTAAAGTTTGCGTTTTGGCAATAGCATATTGACAAGAAATTTCTGCTTTGTTGGAAGTGTTATCGATAAACTTATTATCTCCCTTAACCAAACCAACAAAGTTTAACGATACTTGTAAGGGTTTTTCATTTGCTTTAAAAGTATTATTTTCAATAGTGGTTGTTGCATCATTTGCACTGTAATACAGACTTAATCCCCAGTTTTTGCAATGTTGTACGAGGTTGTTGTTGAACTTTAAGCTTGCTCCAGACCCGATAACTACTCCACCTACTTCATTTGTTGCCCAAGAAACTGCTTTACCTCCGGCATACTCATAAATGGTATGGTTCATTTCGTTTTTCGGATTGTTAGTATTAAAGAAAATACCCCCCCAGGATCCTCTTTCTTTATTCACTCCTGTAAAAGTAATCGGTTTTTCAGCCGTTCCTACAGCATTTAAAGATCCTTTATGCACCCAAAATCCGGTATCGGTTTCAAATGCAATGGTTACACCAGGTTCGATAATTACATCATCGTCTATTGTCAGATGACATTTTACAATATAATCTATCGGTGCGTTGGGATTGTCTTTTAATACCGTGTTAGGGTTTTTGTTAAAATGCTGACAATCCAGTACAATCGGCGGATCGATTTGTACAATTGGGTCATCCTCTTTTTCCTTATCTGGAGTTAATCCTCCGTCATCGGTGCTACAAGCTCCAAACAGTAACCCTGCTGTTATTATTCCTGCACCATAGATGTTTCTTAAAAAATTCTTTTTTGTCCAATTCATAGTTTTAAATATTAATTATTTTAAAATTTTTTCAATTCAAAATATATTCTACTTTAGATATGTTTTATTATTTTATCATAAAAAAGTATAGCTTTGCAGATATAATATATTTGTTTGCTTTATATAGTTTATAGCAACAAAGAGAAATGGTAAACATCTTTTTTTGATTTTTTTTAAAATGTTTACTTCAACAGTTTTTAGATATAAATGAGTAGGGAAAAAAGCTTATTGAAACAGATACAATCAGGGGATCATCGTGCAATAGAAGAAGTTTACATTTTATATAAAACGGATTTTATGGCTTATGCCTCGCGTTTTTCGGTAAATGATGAAGATGTTGTTGATATTTATCAAGATAGTATCATTGTATTGTATGAAAATATTATTTCAGGAAAATTAGTTTCTCTGACAAGTTCGGTAAAGACTTATCTGTTTGCTATTGGTAAGTATAAGATATACAACAGTCTAAAAATAAAAGCAACAACAAAGGAAGGATTTTCCGATTATGAGTTTCTTTTGAAAGAAGATAATGAAGAGGATTTTTTGCTTAAGGAAGAAAATATAGAAAAAGTACAAAAAGGGTATCAGGAATTGGGAACAAGATGTCAGGAGGTTCTAAAAATGTTTTACTATGAAAACTTATCCATAGAAGAAATTAAAAATCGTTTAAACTACACTTCAAAAGATGTTGTAAAAAGTCAAAAATCTCGTTGTATTAAACAACTAAAAGAAATAGTATTGAAATTAAGATGAATACCTCAGATTTAATAGAAAAATATATTCAAAAGAAAGCTACTGCTGAAGAGTTAGAAATAATAAAACAGCTGATGGATAGAGATCCTGAGTTTAAAAGCGAAGTTAGTTTTCATTTAGAAATTCGGAAAGCAATAGAAAAAGAAGAGCGTCAGAAGCTTAAACAGCGTTTGCAGGATTTGGAGAAAAGTAAAAAAAGTAAACAATTATTTGGCACTTGGCAAAAAATTGCTGCTGTGCTTGTCATCGGATTGGGGTTGTTGTGGTTTTACAATCAGCCGCCTGATTTAGAAAAGATTTATAATCAAAACTTTGAGGCGTATCCAAATGTTGTTGCGCCTACTGTTCGAGATGTTAGTACTTCTGAAAATGATGTACAAAAAGCATTTAGCTATTATGATAATCATAATTATAAAGAAGCAGTAAAAGCTTTTGAAACTTTAGATACAGAAGATGCACATTTTTATTTGGCGATGAGCTTAATGGCAGATTATCAAACTGAAAAGGCAGTTGAAGTATTAAAAAACAATGATTTACAATCTTCTAAAACATATAAAAATCAAACAGATTGGTATCTTGCTTTGGCTTATTTAAAAATGAATGACAAAAACCTGGCAATTGATTATTTAAATAAAGTGATTAAAAATTATCCGTCAAAAACAGAGGAAGCACAAAAAATAATCTCTAAAATCAGGTGAATGTGTCTGAAAAACTAATGATATAGCTATGCAAAAAACAATTCTTTTTAGTGTTGCAATTCTTTTTTGTCATTGTATTTGGTCGCAACAACCTTGGGAAAAATACACTCAAATTGCTGATTCTTTGGATTTAACTTTGGATTTTGAAAACTCATTAGTTTATCGACAAAATGCTGTAAAAGAAGCTAAAAATGAAGTAGATTCTGTTCAGAAAATGTTGACAGGTTTAGAAATGTTTACCAGGGCAGAATACAATTTTGGACTAACTAAGCAAAAAAATACAGAAACCTATCAATTGATGCAAGAAGCTGCTGAAATGTTGCTAAAAGCCAATTCAAGCCCTGAGAGAATCAGCAAAGCTTACTGGGATTTGAATCTCGCAGCATTCAATTATATGCGAAATCAAGAAGATACAAAGAAGTTTTTGAACAAATCCATTGAATATCATTTGAAAAGTTCTCAAATAGACACTGTTTTGCTTCTAAATACCATGCACGGTTCGGGCTATATGAGTTTTTTGTCCGGAGATTATAAAAAAGCAATTAATACTTTTGAAAAAGCAATAGATATATTTAATCATTATAAAATAAAAGATGAGGATAATTACAATTTATTGGGTTATTTCTATGTTAATTTAGCAACGATACATAGTCTTCAATTTTTAAATATTCCACAAAAAGAAAAAATGTATTTGGATGATGCTGTCAAAGCATTTGCTTCAACATCAAAGCCTGATTTGGAATATTATATTAGCACTTACATCGAATTGGCTCAAACTGAAAAAGAGTATAGGAATTATAAAGTTGCAGAAGGTTATTTGAACAAAGCATGGCAAATTTACAATAAAAACAAAGAAGCATTTCATGCAAATACCATGCATTATGCCGGATTGAAAAAAGAGTTTGAAATATTAGGCGGACTGATTATTAATTATCGTGATACTGGTGAAAAAGATAAAATGTTGAAAGTTTTTAATCAGATAGAAAATATTGTAAAAAACAATAACCTTGATCAAACAGAGAAAAATCAATATGCAGGAATCCTTAAAAGCATAGGTAGATATTATTTAAATCAAGATTTTGATTTTGATAAAGCCAAATTATTTATTGACAAAGGATTGAATCTAAATGTAGCAAAAACAGCTATTCATACAGGAGAAACAAAAGTGAGTCTTCGTTTGGATTTGGCTAAAGCCTATTTTTTGAAAGGAGATTTGAACCAAGCGTTAAAAATAATCAATGAAGTAGAGCAGAACAATATGCTTGAACCTTATCAAATTGAGTTGAAAATAAGGACTTTGCTTAGGCTGAGTAAATTGGATGAAGCCAAAAAGAATGTCAATCAATTATTGACAGCTATTTCAAGTGAAAATAAAAAAATAAATTTTCCGGAAAGTCCAATAACCGATTTTACCTCTAATTATGTGATTTCAGAAGCAGAAGGTTTGGTTGTTTTGGCAAAAGCTTTTCGAAAATATTACGGCAAACATTCTATAGAAGAGGAAAAAATCTATTGGATGGCACTCAAGCAATTTGAAAACAACATTGGCAACACGCCTTTGAATAAGGATTTAAAAAACACGTTTGATGATATTACCAGCGGATTGATAAATGTAGGTATAGAAAGAGATTTTTCGTTGGAAGAAAACAATCGTTTGCTAAACTTTATGGAAGTTGTTGCTACTCAAGAGCTCACTAATTCGTATTTACTAAAAAGGCAAATAGCAGGAAGCACAAAGCTTTATAAATTGGTAGAGGAGGAGCAATATATTCGCTCTTATCTTACTTTTCTTAAAAAAGAGTTTTTAAAATCAAAAGATAAAGAAATAAAACAACAAATCTTTGAAAAAGAAATCGAACTCAGAAAAATAAATGAGCAGTTAATTCAGCAGCACAAATTGAGTAGTTTGTTTACTATACTTAATATTAACGTTAATAGTTTACCACAGAAAAACATTGTCAAATTCAAGGTAAGTAGAAATAAATTATTTAAAATCAAGATTTTTAACGGTAAAGTAAATTATGAACTCATTGAAGATTTTCCAACGTTAAAACAAGAAATTGAACAATATTTGTTATTAATCAATGATTTAACTACGCCAATCAACGCCATCAAAAAAAGTGGTGAAGTGCTTTATGCCAAACTGTTCAAAGATGATTTCGATAACACAAAATCTACGGTGATCATTTCTGACGGCATATTACATTACCTGCCCTTTGAGATTTTAGTCAATAAAAATCAATATTTAATAGAAAATCACACCATTTCGTATGCACCAAATTTTTATTTTTTAAGTGTTTTAAATACGACATCAAAGGATACCAAAAATAGAAAAGCTGCATTTTTTGCACCAAAATACTCTGGAAAATTGACAGAAAGTCAACTTGCAGTGCGCGGTGAAGCTTATTCTTTGTTGGGTGCAGAAGCAGAAATAAAAGAAATTTCAAAAATAATTCCAGGAGAATTGTTTTTAGGCGATGTAGCCTCTAAAACCAATTTTAAATCTCTGGGAAAAGATATTTCTATTCTTCATTTGGCAATGCATTCCAATTTGAACGATGAAGATTCGGAACTGAGCAATTTGATGTTTTCGGATTCAGAACAAGATTATGAAATGTATATTTCGGAATTATACGGATTAAATTTTAATGCCGATTTGGCAGTTTTAAGTGCTTGCAACACAGGAATTGGTGGATTTAAAGACGGAGGAAATTTAGTGTCTATGCGTCAGGCGTTTACCACAGCGGGAATTCCTTCTACGGTGGCAAGTCTTTGGAATGCTCCTGATCAATCCACCAAAAAAATTATGATTGCGTTTTACAAAAATCTTCAAAAAGGTCAGGATAAAGCCATAGCCTTGCAACAAGCAAAACTAAATTACCTTAAAAATACAAAAGAAGAAAAGCTTAGGCATCCTTTTTATTGGGCTGGATTTGTGTTATCAGGAGATGAAAAGCCTGTAGAACTGGATAAAAGTTCATCTGGAAGAGATTATAGAACTATTTTATCAGCAGTTTTATTATCAGCCGGAATTATGCTGTTCTTAAGAATGAGGAGAAAAAAGAGAGTTAATTAAGATAAAAGTAAAATGTAGTATTAGGTTATAAAAATAAATTTAAACATAAATAATTTATACTTTTGCAAGGAATAAAGAAACATCTTTTAACATGAAAATAGCTATAGGAAATGACCATGCCGGTCCCGAATACAAAGCAGAAATTGTAAAGATACTGGAAGCAAAGGGATATAAAGTTGTAAATTACGGAACGGATACATTTGAATCTGTGGATTATCCTGATTTTGGACACAAAGTAGCTATGGATGTAGAAACGAAAAAAGCAGATTTTGGTGTTGTCATTTGCGGCAGTGGAAATGGTATAGCGATTACTGCAAATAAACATCAAGGAGTTAGATGTGCATTGTGTTGGACAAAAGAAATAGCTATACTGGCACGTCAGCACAATGACGCCAATGTGATTTCTATTCCTGCTCGTTTTGTTGCAATACAGCAAGCTGTTGAAATGGTTGAAGCTTTTCTAAATACGGATTTTGAAGGAGGACGTCATGCTAACCGGGTCAATAAGATTGCCTGCTCTTAAGCAGCCAGCTAAAAAAATTAAAAAATAAAATATTGAATGCTGAAAATTTATTTTCAGCATTTTGTTCTTAAAACTCTTTGGTTTTCTTGATTTTGACACAAATGTCGGGTAAATGTCGGTATGTTGCCGTTAGGGTTTTTTACTGCAGAAAGTAGCTTTGCAGCATAAAACTTAATCAAATTTATATGGAAACGATTGGAATTAAAATTACGCAATTAAGAAGGCAAAAAGCACTATCACAAGAGCAGTTAGCTGACTTGGCAAAAGTAAATGTACGCACTATTCAACGGATTGAAACGAATGAAACAACTCCGCGCGGAGCAACAATGAAACTGATTTGTGACGCCTTAGGAGTAACGCCTGACGAAATCATAAATTTTGAAAAAACAGAAGATCGTACTTTTCTTATCTGGATGCATATTTCCATAATGCTGGGTAGCTTTTTGGCAATCGGAAATATTATTTTACCGTTAATTTTGTGGCTTTCTAATAAAAATAAGACTGAGAATGTTAATGAACAAGGTATAAATATTCTGAATTTTCAGATTTTGTATTCCATTATTACTTCTTTTATTCTATTCATTGGGGTATTTATAAAGATAACAAACAGAGAAAAAATCATCAGTTTTGAAGCTGTTTTTATTGCTCTTTTTTTATTAGGAATCATTAATTTTTTGTATCCGATTATCAATGCTGTTCGCATTTCTAAAGGAATTGTGAAAAACTTTTATCCGGTTTTTATCCGGTTTATTAAATAAAGAATTTTCTTTTATAAAACGCGAAAAATAATAAAATCTGTAAAGCAACAATTACATAAAACCATAACTTAAAAGAGAGCTTTTTAGTTTTATGCTTATATTTATTCATACCGATCCATGCGCCAAAAGTTCCGCCAAAAGCAGCTATTGTGAGCAGATTTTTTTCCGAGATTCTTCGTTTGCCTTTTATTGCTCGTTCTTTATCCAGATGATATAAGCTGAATGCAATATAGTTAACGGCAATCAAGTAGAGGAATACAAATTTCATATGACAATAATTGTTGCAAAGGTAGTATTTTAGCAGTTTGATAAAGCAAGATGGATAAAATTCAATATATAAAACAACAACTCGCTGTTTCTGAACAATCAATAAAGAGTACTTTGGAATTGTTTTCCGAAGATTGTACTATTCCTTTTATAGCCCGATACCGAAAAGATTACACCGGTAATTTAGATGAAGTTCAGGTCGAACAGATTCAAAAATTTTCAATTCAGTTTGATACAATTGTCAAAAGAAAAGAAGCTGTTTTAGCTTCTATTGAAGAGCAAGGACAATTAACGGATCTGTTAAAAGAAAAAATCATTCAATCTTTTGATTTGAATGAAATAGAAGATATTTATCTTCCGTTTAAAAAGAAGAGAAAGACAAAAGCAGATGTCGCTCGCGAAAACGGATTAGAACCTTTGGCAAAAATAATCATGGCGCAAAAAAGAGATGATTTGACGTATTCGGCAGAAAAGTTTTTAAACAGTCAAGTCAATTCTTCTGAAAGCGTTTTGCAAGGGGCACGTGATATTATCGCCGAGTGGGTTAATGAAAATATTTATGTAAGGAAAACGCTTAGACGTAAATTTCAGCGTCAGTCTGAAATTTCAACTAAAGTAGTTAAAGCAAAAAAAGAGGAAGAAGCTGCTCAGAAATACGAACAATATTTTGATTGGAATGAACCCTTGCATAAAACAGCGTCGCATCGTTTATTAGCAATGTTAAGAGCTGTAAATGAAGGGTTTGTTAAAATAAATATTTCGATTGATAAAGAGGAAGCTTTGCTTTTTATTGAAGAAGCTATTGTTAAATATCCACATCACGAACAAACCGCCAAGCAGATAAAACAAGCTATTGCTGATGCTTACAAGCGTTTGTTGGAACCTGCTATTTCCAATGAAGTTCTTCAGGAATACAAATTGAAAGCTGATTTACAGTCAATAGGCGTTTTTTCAGATAATTTGTCGCAGTTATTATTGGCAGCACCATTAGGAGAAAAGCGCGTGCTTGCAATTGATCCCGGATTCAAAACGGGATGTAAGGTAGTTTGCATTGATGAAAATGGAAACCTATTGTACAACGAGACTATTTTTCCGCATGCTCCTCAGAAAGATACTGCAATGGCCTCTAAAAAAATCCGCTCGATGGCAAATTCATATAAAATAGAAGCGATTGCAATTGGTAATGGAACAGCGTCAAGAGAAACAGAATTTTTTATTCAGAAGATTGCCTTTGACAAACCGATTCAGGTTTTTGTAGTTAGTGAAGCTGGAGCTTCGGTTTACTCAGCATCTAAAATCGCTCGTGAAGAGTTTCCAAATTATGATGTTACAGTTCGCGGAGCGGTATCTATTGGAAGAAGATTGCAAGACCCCTTGGCAGAATTGGTAAAAATTGAACCAAAATCTATAGGAGTGGGGCAATATCAACATGATGTGGATCAGACTTTGTTAAAACAGGAATTGGACAATGTAGTAATGCGCTGTGTAAATAAAGTGGGAATTAACTTAAATACAGCGAGTCATTCACTGCTGAGCTACGTTTCCGGAATTGGAGAAAAATTGGCGGAAAATATTGTAAAATATCGTGCCGAAAACGGAGCTTTTCCCAACAGAAAAGAATTAAAAAAAGTGCCTCGTTTGGGCGAAAAAGCATATCAGCAAGCCGCAGCTTTTGTTCGCGTTTTAAACAGCGATTTTGTGTTAGACAATTCGGCAGTTCACCCTGAAGCATATCCGTTGGTTGAAAAAATGGCAAAAGATTTAAAAGTAAATACAGAACAATTAATTGGCAATAAATCTCTTATTCAACAAATAGACCCTAATCAATATACCTCATCGTTATTTGGAATTCACTATATTCATGACTTATTAAAAGAATTGGAAAAGCCAGGATTGGATCCTAGAAAAAAAGCAAAAGTATTGGAGTTTGATCCGTCTTTGCGGACGATTAATGATGTAGAGGTTGGAAAAGTTTACAATGGAATTGTGAATAATATTACCAATTTTGGATGTTTTGTTGATATCGGAATTAAAGAAAGTGGTTTGGTGCATATTTCCCAACTCAAAGAAGGTTTTGTTTCAGATGTGAATGAAGTAGTAAAACTGCATCAACACGTAGTGGTTAAAGTTTTAGAAGTAGACCATCCCAAAAAACGACTGCAATTGACAATGAAGTTATAAAAGATTCTAAAGTAAGTACTTGGATTTTTTTGCTTGGTAAAAAAACAGAAAGCACCTTACAAAATAAGAGTAAGGTGCTTTTTTGTTGATTGAATACAGTAAAATTTACTGCTATTCTGTTTTATTTTCGTTTGATGTTGTGTCTTTTTTGCTTTTTTGCTGAGCATTTTCGTCTTTGGTAGCGTCTTTAAATTCTTTAATTCCAGTACCAAGCCCTTTCATCAGTTCAGGAATTTTTTTACCTCCGAACAGTAAAAGAATAATAGCGACAATAATAACTATTTGCCATGGTCCTACCATCCCCAAAAAAATATGTAATGAATTCATAGTATTTTGTTTGAAACATTTGATAGCTACAAATATAAAGATAAAAAAAGAATCCGTTTGAGGTTTTATTCCTTTATTTAACGTTTAATAGTTTAAGATTAACATATTGAGCCTTTTTGGTGTGAATTAAAACTAAAAATGGAGAATGCCAATTTTTATAATTGCTATATTTGTGTGGAAAAAGTACAGCGTATGTCTGGGAAAGGAATTAAAAAGAAAAAATGGAAAAATAAACTTTTAAACAAGTATAGGGTTGTTGTGGTAAATGACAGAACGTTTGAAGATGTCTATTCTTTTAAACTCAATCTGTTGAATGTCGTGGGTGGAAGTACAACATTGATTTTTTTATTAATTCTGTCAACAGTTATCTTACTTGTTCTTACTCCTATAAAAGAATATATCCCCGGGTATTCTTCTTCTGAATTAAAACAAAAAACAATCGAACTCGCTTTAAAGGTTGATTCGTTGGAAGAAGAAGCCTATAAAAATACCGCTTATATCCATGCTGTAAAAAAGGCACTCTTGGGAGAAGTCGAAATTACTAAAGAAAGTATTGATTCGTTGAGGTTATCCGGAAACCCCGTCAATGCAATTGAGCATAAACAGCCAAGCGAAAAAGATTTGGAACTTAGAGAATTTGTGCGATTAGAGGATAAATACAATATTTTTACGGAGGAAACACCAAGAGTAAATCAGGTTTTGTTTTCACCGGTGGATGGAGAAGTAGTCCGAAAATATGATCCGAGTACTTATCATTTTGGAGTTGATTTTTTGGTTTCTAAGAACACCCCTGTAAAAGCAATTGCCAAAGGAACGGTTTTGTTTGTAGATTGGACAATTAAAGACGGGCATACTATTATTGTATTGCATGAAGGAGGCTTGATTTCGGTATATAAACATTTATCAACGCTAACGAAATCTGAGTATGAAACCGTTAAATCCGGTGAAGTTTTAGGTCTTCATGACGGAGAAAAAACAGAAAGCACAACGGAAGATTCTCAATATTTCCATTTTGAACTATGGAAAGATAACTATCCATTAGATGCTACTTTATTTATAGATTTTGAATAAAATTATGTCGATAAAATCATTTGCAGCTAAAGTTTTTGCTTCAATAGTACATAACAATACTCAAAAATGGGTTAATAGTCCTGTGGAAACACAATACAAAATATTTTTGTCGTTGGTAGAGCAAGCACAAAATACAGCTTTCGGACAAGCACACAATTTTAGAAGTATTAAAACTCATGAGGATTTTGTAAACAATGTTCCTATAAGGGATTACGAAGCATTAAGTCCCTATATTCATCGGATAATAGAAGGAGAAGAAGATGTGCTCTGGAAGGGAAAGCCGATTTATTTTGCCAAGACTTCAGGAACTACATCAGGCGCAAAATACATCCCACTTACTAAAGAATCAATGCCATATCACATTAAGGCGGCAAGAAATGCTATTTTGGAATACATTTACGAAACCGGAAATGCTGAATTTGTTGATGGTAAAATGATATTTCTGCAAGGAAGTCCGGTTTTGGAAGAAAAAAAAGGAATAAAGTTTGGTAGATTGTCAGGAATCGTTGCTCATTATGTACCAGGTTATTTACAGAAGAACCGCTTGCCAAGTTGGCAGACTAATTGCATTGAAGATTGGGAAACTAAAGTGGAAGCAATTGTAGGTGAAACTGTAAATCAGGATATGTCTGTTATTTCCGGAATTCCAAGCTGGGTTCAAATGTATTTTGAAAAATTAAAAAAGAAAGAGCAAAAGCCGGTAGGAGATATTTTTCCCAATTTTAAGCTTTTTATCTATGGAGGAGTTAATTTTGAACCTTATAGAGCTAAATTTGAAAAGCTGATAGGAAGAAAAGTTCCTTCAATAGAGACATTTCCGGCTTCAGAAGGTTTTTTTGCTTATCAGGATTCGCAAACAGAAAAAGGACTATTGCTCTTGCTTGATGGAGGAATTTTTTATGAGTTTGTAAAAGCAAATGAATTTTTTGATGAACATCCGAAGAGATATACTATAGGAGAAGTAGAACTAGGTGTGAATTATGCTTTAATCATTTCTACTAATGCCGGATTGTGGGGGTATAATGTCGGTGATACCATACAATTTATCAGCAAAAAACCTTATAGAATTGTTGTGTCGGGGAGAATAAAACACTTTATTTCGGCTTTTGGAGAGCACGTAATCGCTAAAGAAGTTGAAACGGCTTTAAAAGAAGCAATCTTGGGAACAGATGTTCAGGTAAATGAATTTACGGTTGCTCCTCAAATTACTCCTGATGAAGGTTTGCCTTATCACGAATGGTTTATTGAATTTGAAACAAAACCGGAAAACATAGAAGAGTTTGCTTTAAAAATAGATTTTGCTTTACGAAAACAAAATGTATATTATGATGATTTAATAGCAGGAAAAGTTTTGAAGCCTTTGGTTATTAACTTGGTTAAAAAAGAAGGTTTTCAAAAATATATGAAAAGTATAGGAAAGTTGGGAGGACAAAATAAGTTACCCAGATTGAGCAATGACAGAGGTATTGCTGACAAATTACAATAATTAATAAAAAAAGCATGAAAGAGATAAAAAATACATATAGAACAAGAGCACAAGTATCATCCGCAGCAATAGAGCGAATGTATATTACAATGCGACATTTGTTTAACAGAGGGTTTTACAAACCTATGGGAGTTTCCGGGGATACTTTAAGAGAGGGGTTGCTGGAACTTCGTCCTGAAATTTACGGATCTATTGCCGAAGAAAAAGTTGAACTCAACGGGTTACTCTATGTTATTGAACGCTTACCTGTTGGAATAGAGGAGTGCAGATATATTAATTTAACATCAGATGAAGGATATTCTTTTTCTCATTTTGAAGCAATAGTTCCTCCAAAGAGAAGAAGAAATTGCTACAGAATTGATGAAGAACAAATGAACATCGAAATCACAAGAGGAAGATCTGATATATATGATGTTTTGACTCATTTGACTTTTATTTTTATTGAATCGCATAAAATTAAAGACAGAGTTTTAATTGATGAAGACGGAAAGGTAACGCGTGATTGGAAAAAGATTGAATTTAGCGCACAACAAAAAGAGCCGTTAGAATTGGAGGAAAAAGAAGTGATTATTTCTCATTTGTCAAATGTTTTAGGCAGGTCGTTTTTGGAAGTGCTTTCAGCTTATGAAAAATTTGCAGTTCCCAATAATCCAGATCGTTTTTTAGATGTAATTTACTGGTTGGGAAAACTTGCAATAGAGGAGGATGTTGACAATAATAAGAGAACGATTACATTTAGCCCTTTATTGAGGGAGCGTTTGGGACATCATATTTATGGAGAAATATGGTCAGACAGAATCAAAGGCGTTTTACAAGATAAAGGTATTTTAAACCGACCTATTCACATTATCAGCGCAAATATGCATAGTGTGATGAATTCTATTTTTGCTCCTTCGGTAATAAAAGAGGAAATAGAGGTTGAATCTGAACTAGAAATTTATGAAGAATTGAGCAAGTCAGAAAATAGTCTTCTTCGCAATTTAGTAAAAGAACGGGCGTTAAGTGAAGGGATGGTTTTTTTACCAGATGAATCAGGAACTAATATTGATGTACAGATATTTGATACAGCAAAAATAAAGTTTAATAATACTAACTTTGCCGATGTTAAGGTGGAAGAAGAGTTTCCTGTTATTATTGTGATGGATTATGCTTTTGGCGAACAGGCTTATGAAACCATAGATGAATTGCTAAAACCTTATCAAAAAAATACATTGATTAATGTGAAATCTGTTTCTGTAATGGGAAAAGCGGGAATTTTAGCAGGGCAGAAAGGAGATATTATGATTCCGTTTGCACATATTAATGAAGGAACAGGTGATAATTATCCTTTTGAAAATGAGTTGACTGCAGATTTGTTTAAAGATTTAGATATTCCGGTTTATGAAGGAACGATGGTAACGGTTTTGGGAACTTCATTACAAAACAAAGATTTGTTGAAGTTTTTCCATGATTCTACTTGGGGAGTAATTGGATTGGAAATGGAAGGTGCTCATTATCAAAAAGCTGTACAATCTGCTTCTAAGATTAGAAAAAGCATAAATCCGGATGTCAAAGTCCGATATGCTTATTATGCTTCCGATAATCCCTTGGAAACAGGAAGTACGTTAGCTTCAGGAGGATTGGGAACAACAGGGGTAAAACCGACCTATTTAATTACGATAAAAATTTTGGAACAGATTTTTAATATAAAATAGCATTATGGCAAATAAAACTCAAAATAATCCGGATCATTTTGACGAGATTACATTTAATGAATTAAAAAGTTTTTTTAAATCGTTGTCAAATTCGGTAGGACTTTGCTTTTATAAAATAGTTCGTTTTATTATTAAAAATGCAGTTTACTTGATTTTGCTTATTACACTTGGTTTTGGATTGGGATATTTTTTGGATCGAACATCAATGGGAGCGGTTGGAGAAAAAACGTTTGATTTGACGAATTCCGATAAAACTAAAACGTATGAGGTTGTAGTTGTACCTAATTATGGTTCTATTGATTTTGTAACCGATTGGATTAATCATTACGAGGATAAAGAACCGCTTACAGAAGGTATTAAAGAAATTAAGATTCAGGGAGTTGAAAATATCTATGATTTAATGGATGAAAATGAAATGAATTTTCATACCTTATCAGTTCTGAATAGTAAGCTTCAAAGATATCAGGAATTGCTGTATAATAGCGCAACAAATAAAAAATACCGCTATCAAAAAATATCTTTCGTGGTATTAGAAAGTTTTGATTTCAATACATTTTTTAAATCTTTTCAAAAGCAAGTTTCAGAAGAATCTTATTATCAAAGTAGAAAAAATATCGAGCTTGAAAGGTTAATTTTTAGAAAAGAAGAATTATTAAAATCTCTTAATCAAATCAATTCTATTCTGGACAAAGGAGAAACGGCACAATCAGACGATTTAGCTAATTTGGTTACTGAAAAGGATAATTTGCTGAAAGTTTTGGCAGAAGTGGAACTTAAAATATTGGAAGGAGAAAAAATATTATTTGAGGTTTATCGGTTTGAAACGAAGGAAAGCGAAATAGTAAAAGAAAAATCGGCAAAGAGAAGAGTTAGTAGGCTTGGTAAAGAAGTAAAGCTTCCTGTATTATTTGTTTTTTTGTTTGTAATCGGAAATTTGGGAGTAAGAACATACAAGAAATATAGTACTTTAAATAAGCAGTAATAATATGAAAGTGACAAAAACTGCTTTGAAAGATTGTTTTATCATTGAGCCCGCCGTATTTTTTGACGAAAGAGGTTGTTTTTTTGAAAGCTATCATCACATAAAGTTTACAAAATATATAGGACAGGAAATTTGCTGGATACAGGATAACCAATCAGTTTCTTCAAAAGGTGTGTTACGAGGATTACATTATCAAAGAGGGAAGTATCAACAGGCAAAACTAGTTCGCGTTATTCAGGGGGAAGTATTGGATGTAATAGTAGATATTCGTCCTGATTCTAAAACCTATGGACAATACATTAAAGAAATTTTGAATGATAGAAATCAAAAACAGATTTTTATCCCCAAAGGTTTTGCACATGGTTTTTTAGTTTTAAGTAATACAGCCATTTTTTCATATAAATGTGATAACTATTACAATAAGGAAGCCGAAGGAGGAATAATTTATAACGATTCTGAGCTTAATATTGAATGGAATTTAGAAGGTATTGAAAACTTGATTATTTCAGACAAAGATTTGAGTCTACCCTCTTTTAAACACCATTTATCAATATGCGAATTTTAGTTACGGGAGCAAGTGGTCAGGTAGGTCAGGCATTACAGTCTGTTTCGAGAAAATTGAGGAAAATTGAGTTTATTTTTTGTGATTCTGCGTTGTTGGATATCACTGATTCTAAAAAATTTAAAGAAGCAGTAAAGTTATATCGCCCGGATGTTTGTTTTAATTTAGCTGCTTATACAGCGGTAGATAGAGCAGAAGATGAGGTAGAAAAAGCTTTTTTAGTAAATGCAGAATCTCTAAAATATATTGCAGAAATTTGTCATCAGAATAAAGTTGTTTTGCTTCACCTTTCTACTGATTTTGTTTTTGATGGGGATAAGGAGAAACCTTATACAGTAAATGATACTCCTAATCCGATAAATGTGTATGGCGCATCAAAGTTAAAGGGAGAGCAATACATCCAGAAAATAATGCAGGGGTATTATATTGTTCGAACATCTTGGGTGTACTCTGATTTTGGGCATAATTTCAAAAATACAATGTTAAGACTGGCGAGTGAGAAAAAAGAAATAAATGTTGTAAATGACCAGATAGGATGTCCAACGGATGCCTTCGATTTAGCTTGTTATATTGTGGGGTTGGTAGAAGAGAAACGTCCATTTGGATTGTATCATTTTTGTGGCGAAAAAATATATTCATGGTATGATTTTGCAGTTGAAATTTTTAGGAAAAATAATATAAATATAAAAGTTAATCCAATATCTACTTCGGAGTATCCTTCTAAAGCAAAGAGACCGAAATATAGTGTGTTGAGCAGTAAAGTTTAGAAAACTATTCTTAGTAATATTTTATAGAAAAGCGTGAATTCATTAAAAAAAATATATGTTTTGTTCTTTTTATTAGGGATTTTCTTTATTCCTTTTAATGAGTTTGATGGCTTCTCTTTTTTAGGAGAATATCAAAACGAGGCGGCCACCTATTTTTTTTTATTTGGTTTTTTTCTAGTTTGCATAGATAGTTTTGTTGAAAAAAAAATAATTTTACCTGTAAGGAGTATTTATTTTAAGATTATTTTATTGTTTTTGGGTTGGATTTTTTTAAGTGCGTTGTTGAATTATCCATCTATTAGTGAAAGTTATTTTAAACAGACAGCAGGGATAAGCCGCTTTTTTAGACAATTAATATCATTTCTTTTGTCATCGGTTATTTTTACCGTCTTCTTCTGGAATGTAATTAGAATATATCCTTTAAAAAGAATATTTTCGGTTATTAGGGCTGTGATGTGGTGGAGCTTGGTTTTTGTTTTTATCTATGGTTTTATAGAAATACTAATTGTTGTATTTGGAATTTATCAGCTTATACCGGTACTTTCAGCTTTTGATATTTTCCCTTTTGTAAATACAAAACTTGATCCTGGAGGTAGAGTGTCTTCTATTTCTTATGAAGTTCCTGCACTTGGAAATTATCTGATTATGGTAGCCCCTTGGATGTTTAGCTATATACTTACGTCTAAACAAACCTACATGCGGTTTTTGCCCGTTTCTATGGTTTTGATTCTTATGTTCTTTTCAGGATCCAGGACAGCCTTAATAAATGTTACAATACAGTTGTTGATATTTTTGATTTTATTGCTAAGAAGAAGAAAAATAAGAGTGAAAATAACGAAGATACTAACTTATACTTTACCAGTTTTATTGATACTATTGATAATGAATGTTGGAAAAATTTCAGAAATAATAACTCAAAAAGCAGATTCCTTAAATTTTTCTAAAAATCTAACTCAAAGCGTATCTAATAAAACTCGGTTTGGAATGCAATACGCTTCATTAAAAGTATTTATAGACGATCCTGTATTTGGTGTTGGATTAGGACAGGAAACTTACCACAAAAGGAAATATTACCCTGAGTGGGCAACTAAAGATAATTTTGAGTTTGATCTGTTTTTTGAAAATGAGGATGTAAAATCTTTTCCTTCAGGTTATAATATTTATACTCGTTTATTGGCTGAAACCGGAGTTGTAGGTTTTATGATTTTTATAGGTTTAATCTCGTTAGCTATTTTTGATGCCTTTTTTTACTATCGGGCGTTAAGAAATTCCAATAGATTAATTGCATTAACAGTTTTTATATCGTTAATAGGACTGTCCCTTAATTGGCTACAAACTGATTTTTTCAGACAATATGGTTTTTGGTTAATGTTAGCTATATTAATAAAGCTAAAACAACAAGAAAATTAGGTGTAACAATATATAATAAAGCGTAAAGGAAATATCTATCAATGACATATTCAAATAAATACCAAACCAAAATTAATCTGTTATTTAATGTAATAACTTTTGCGATTAATGCATTAATCGGATTGGTTCTTCCCGCTTTTTTGATAGACAAATTAGGTGTAGGAACATATTCTTTAATTCCGATATCTATGTCTATTACATCGTTTATGCTTATTATAACGGTGGCTATTAATGGAACATTATCGCGCTTTTTGTCAATAGATTTTGCAACAAATTTTAAGTCAGTTAATACAACTTTTTCGACCTCATATTTTGTGTTATTAGGGTTGTTTTTAATTTTTATGCCTCTTCTTTTCCTTTTCGTTTACAATCCTTCTCTTTTTTTGAATATTAGTGAAAATAATATCAATGATTCGAGAATCTTATTTGGAACAATTATTATTGCTTTTGTTTTAAACAGTTTTACATCGTTATTTAATAGTATAGCTTATGTTAAAAACAGAATTAATCTTCAGAATATTTCTTTGATAATTAATCGCTTAGGAATTATTGTTTTTCTGACAGCTTTATTTTTAATAGGATATATTAATGTACAAGCGTACGGAATAGCCGTTTTATTTTCAACTATTATTTCATTTATTTATAGTTATAAAATAGCAAAGAAGTTACACCCTGATTTAGAGATTCGTTTTTCTTTGTTTGATATTTCCAAATTTAAATTATTGAGCAAGCTGGGGTTTTGGTTAATGGTTAATCAAGTAGGAGTTTTACTATTTTTACAAACAGATATTTTAGTCGTCAATAATTTACTTGGAGAAGAAAAATCCGGAATATTCGGGACTTTAATTCAATGGAGTTTCTTAATCAGGACCATAATTGGAATATTTTCCACCGTTTTTGGACCTCTAACTTTAACTTTATATGCCAACCAGCAAATAGATAAGTTAATCGAATTTACTAAACTAACAACCAAATTATTAGGGATATTATCTTCTGTCATTGCAGTTATAATTGTTTACTTTGCAAAAGACATTTTAAGAGTATGGTTAGGAGTGGAATTTGAAGAATATACGTTCATTTTACAAGTTATGATTTTTCATTTAGGATTTAATTTAGCATACAGCTCAATCGTTAATATAAATATAGCTTATAATAAAGCAGAAATTCCAGGGATAGTAACTTTACTAACAGGAGTATTAAACATTTGCTTAGGTATCGTGTTAATAAAATATACCTCTTTGGGTATACTTGCTGTAGCAATTTCTGGATTCATAAGTTTAACTATTAAAAATTTTGTATTTACGCCTCTCTACGCAGCTAAAATTATGGGCATACAATGGTATACCTATATACGAACTATTTTTTCTTCACTGATTATTACGCTTTTTGGAGTTGGGTTAACTGTGTGTTTTTCATCAGAAAGATTCCAAATTAATAGTTTTATTGAGTTGATTATGGGTTGTATAGTTTTAACTTTAGTATTAGGTGCAGGAGCTTGGTTTTTATTGAGAAAAGAAGAAAAGATACAAGTAAAAGAAGTAATTTTGAGCAAAATTGGCAATCAATGAAAAAGATTTTGTACAGTGGTTTTTATGGTTTTAAAAATACGGGAGATGATGCTTTTTTAGAAGTGGCGGCTTGGGGTAGCAAAGTATTTTTAAATACAGAAAACATTGTTTTTTTAGCACACGGATTACCAAAATTAGTAAATGACTTTCAAGAACTTGGGAAACCATTATTTAAGGGTTTTGACAGAATACAAGGTCTAAAAGAAATGGTCAATGCAGATTATTTTATTTCAGCAGGTGGTTCAACTTTTGTTGATCATAAAAAGCATTATTTAAAGGCATTGGCGGAGATAGCAAAGAAGACGGTTAACAGAAAAATACAAACCGGAGCTATCGGTGTTTCTATCGGACCATTTAAAAATAGTGAATACGAACAAAATGTAATTAAATATTTAAAACAGCTTAATTTTTTGACGTTAAGAGACAACAGATCTTATGAGTATGTAAACACATTAGATTTGCCTTATAAACCAATAGAAGCATTTGATTTGGCAGCTTTGTTGCCGCTGGTATATGCTGGAATTAATAAATTACCAAAAAATAAAAATAAAAAAATTATAGGAGTAAGCGTTTGCCCTTATGAAAGTATTTCAAAATTAGATGAAATTAAAAACGAAAACAGGAGAAATGAGAGTATAATAAAGTTGCTGAAAAAAATAAATAAAAATAACGAAGACGTTACTTTTCGTTTTTTTGTAATTAACGGACATAAAGTTTTTGGAGATAAGAAACTGACTTTAGATGTAATAAATAAAAGTCAGATTAAGAATTTTGAGTTGGTAGATTATCAAAATTCAGTACTCTCTGCTTGGAATTTAATCGGGCAATGTGATGTAATGATAGCAACAAGACTTCATGCTGCTATTTTAGCAGCTTATAATGATGTTCCTTTTATATTAAATGAATATCATCAAAAATGTACTGATTTTTTAACCGATGTAGGGCAACATGAAGATTGGGTGGTGGGTGATGCAGAGTATGAAGATGATAAAATAATTAATGTCTTGTCAGGAGTAATAAATAAAGAATCAAAAATTGAAAAGCCTTTATTTATATCCGAAACACAAAAAAAATCATTAAAAAACTTTAGCTTTTAGTAATAAAATTAAGTGTTAATTTTTAAAATGAAGATAAAAATATCTGTCATTATTCCGTGCTATAATTGTGCCGAAACAATTCATCAGTGTGTAGAATCCGCTGTTAATCAGACTTATTCTGTCCACGAAATAGTTCTTGTCAATGATGGCTCTACGGATAATACTTTAGAAAAGTTAGACGAAATTCAGGAAAAATATAAAGAAGCCTATTTGTTGATAAAGATCATAAGTCAAACGAATCAAGGACCCTCTGCTGCGAGAAATAGGGGAATAGAAGAATCTACCGGAGATTGGATTGCATTTTTAGATTCTGATGATTATTGGTTTGCAGATAAAACAGAAATTCAGCTTCGAGGGCTGCAAACTTACCCCGATTCTGTTTTAATTGGCGGAAAGAAAGGACTTCGAAAAAAAGAAATTGTTTTGCAAAAAGTGAGCGTTGTAAACTTTTTAAAACTGTGCTTTAAAAACTTTTTTTTGACTTCATCTACTATGGTTAATGCAAGAGTGGCTAAAAATTATAAGTTTAATATTCATCAAAAACATTCGGAAGATTATAGATTTTTTTTAGAGATTTTGGCGGACAAATTTTATGGAATAACGATTGATTTATCTTTATCGTGCAGCATTGCCAATAAAAGAGATTATGGAGAAGCCGGATTATCTCAAAATATCTTTAAAATGGAAAAAGGAGAATTGTCAAATTTTAAATATTTGTTTGAACAGAAAAAAATTTCTTTTATGAAATATGTAGGATTTTCTCTTTTTTCGATACTGAAATTTTTTAGGAGATGGATAATCATTAATATTTTAAGCTAAGATTGATGAGTGAAAAGTTGTCTAAGATAGGAAGTGTTTTTTTCCTAAGTGTTTATATCTTTTTCTTGGTATTTGGTTTTAAAATTATAAATATTGCTTTAATTGCTCTTATTTTATTTATTTTATTAGATTGGAAACGCACAAAAAAAAATATATATACTTATCTTAGGAGCTATAAAATAGCGTATGCAGTTATAGGGATATTTTTAGGATATCAGTTTTTGCATGGATTATTCTTTCAAGAATTAGGAGAAAAACGTTTTGGATTATTGGGATTAGTTGCTTTATCTTCTATTGTACTATCTTGGTTCTCAGATATTCGTATTTTATTGAAAATTTACTTATCCGTATTAACAGTACTTGCGGTAAGGGGAATGGCTAATGTTACTAATTATTATTTTGATAGTATAAATTTTAATATGGTAGAAGGAGGGCATATTAATGGATTATTATTAGTAAGCCGTCCATATCTTGGTTTTCTATTGGCATTAGGTATTCTATTTTGCGCATATTTAATAAGATTTAGTTATGGAAAAATAAAATGGTTTTATTGTGGATTATCTTTTTTTTATATCGTCTATCTCATCATTATTGGTAATAGAATACAACTGGTCTCACTAGTTTTTGTTTTGTTGATATATATATTAATTTATTTAAAGACTAATTGGAAATATAAAACATTAGGCTTGTTAGCGGTTTGCTTAAGTATATTATCCGTTTTTTATTTTAGTACTACTTTAAAAAAGAGATTCGAATTATCCAGTTTTAATCAAAGTGAAATTATAGAGAAATTAAAAGAACAAGAACCACGAATTATTATTTGGAGTTGTGCAAAAGAATTAGCAAAAGAAAGAGATTTTAATAAATTGATTGGATTAGGAAAAGAAAAGCTATTACAAGCGAAAATGGCTGATTGTTATGATGTTAAAACAAAAAATAATAGATTGAGAGAATATTTTATGAAATCTCTTTTTGGAACACATAATCAGTTTATAGAATATTATTTATTAACAGGTTTTTTCGGTTTTTTAGCATTTGCAGGAGTCTTTTTTTATTTTTGGAAAATACTGAAGAAAGAGTTTATACCGATGGCAATGCTTATTCTTTTATTTAACTTTTGCATGGTAGAAAACTTGATGAATGTTCAGCTGGGCTCTTATTTATTTGGGTTTGTAATATGGCTTTGTTTATCTATAAATCAGACTTTTAAACATAAAAATGATTTTAGTTTTTAATCTTTGATTTAATAAATGCAGTTATTTCATTTTTAAACCTCTCCTCTGTAAATTGATGAGCATGATTACTAATAGAAATAGGATTAAATGATTTAGATTCGAATAAAGTTATAGCATTTATCAAGCTTTCAGCAGATTGTGTATCAAAGAAAATTCCTGTTTCATTTTCGATGACGGTTTCTGTTACCCCTCCTTTTCTATATGCAATTACGGGTGTTCCACAAGCTTGGGCCTCTAAAGGAGCTATGCCGAAACCCTCTATTCCGGCTTGTATAAAAGCTTTTGCAGAACCAATCAGATGGTTGATTTCTTTATGTCCTACAAATCCTTTAAAAAAAATATTATCATTAGACCTTTTTCTTATTCTGTTTAATAATTCTCCATCGCCAACAATAATAAGTTTTTTTTTGTTTTTATTAAACGCATCAATAATAATGTCAAACCTTTTAATATGTACTATCCTACCAACAGCAATGTAATAATCTTCTTTTTCTATTTTTAAAGTAAAATCTGAAAGGTTAATAGGAGGATATATTACAACAGAGTTTCGATTATATTTTTCTTTAATCCAATTTTGTACAAATTGTGAGTTTGCAATAATAAAGTCTGGTTTTTGCCCATGACTTATATCTTTTTTTCTTAAAAAATAGAGCAGTGGTTTTATGAAAAAATAGAATTTTCCAAAATATATTGGAGCCTCATCCCAAATATAATTTGCATTTGGAGCCTGAAAATAACTAATATGAATTTGGTTTCTATTTGATTTATTAATTCCTTTAGCTACAGCGTGAGAAGATGAAAAAATTAGTTGAGAATCAGTATCGATTTGGATTTTCTCAATAGTATTCCAAAATAAAAAGAAAAAAAGTCTAAACTTAAACCCGAATCTTTGGAGGGGAGAGGTAATGATGCTATATTTTAGTCCAGGAAAAATGTTTTCTAAGTCAGACCTCTCCATGACATTTACCATTGTATAAACTTTGTCAAATTGTACAGATGCATATAAATCCTTAATGACTCGTTCTGCACCGCCATATTTATCTAGCCAATCTACTATCAGTACTTTCTTCAAATTCTTTTAAGTTAAAAATAATAAATCTCTTTGTTTTTTAGTAAGAAAACAACAACAAGTTATGTTACAAATGTAGATATACAATACACAATATAAAAACATTATATTTAAAAATATTGTTTTAAGAATAAAACAGGTTAACTTTGCATTTCTATGAAACGCATACTTATCACAGGAGCAGCAGGTTTTTTAGGGTCACACCTTTGCGATAGATTTATTGCAGAAGGGTTTCATGTTATTGGCATGGACAATCTTATTACTGGAGACCTAAAAAATATTCAGCACCTCTTCAGATTAGAAAATTTCGAATTTTATCATCACGATGTAACAAAGTTTGTGCATGTTCCCGGAAAGTTAGATTATATCCTTCACTTTGCATCACCTGCTAGTCCGATAGATTATTTAAAGATCCCGATTCAGACGTTAAAAGTGGGTTCGTTGGGTACTCATAATTTACTAGGGCTAGCCAGAGTTAAAAAAGCTAGAATTCTAATTGCATCAACTTCAGAAGTATATGGAGATCCATTAATACACCCGCAAACCGAAGAATATTACGGAAACGTAAATGCAATAGGTCCAAGAGGAGTATATGACGAAGCAAAGCGTTTTCAGGAATCTCTCACTATGGCATACCATACGTTTCATGGACTTGAAACACGCATGGTTCGTATTTTTAATACTTATGGACCTCGAATGAGGCTCAATGACGGAAGAGTAATCCCTGCATTTATCGGACAGGTTTTGAGAGGTGAAGATTTGACAGTTTTTGGTGACGGCTCGCAAACCCGTTCGTTTTGTTATATCGATGATCAGATAGAAGGAATCTTTAGACTGTTGTTTTCAGATTATAGTTTACCTATAAATATAGGCAACCCGGAAGAAATTTCTATTTTGGATTTTGCAAAAGAAATTTTAGAAATGACTCAGAGTAAGCAAAGAATAATTTTTAAAGATTTACCAATAAATGACCCGCTTCAGCGTTGTCCTAATATAGATAGAGCTAAAAATATATTAGATTGGACTCCTAAAATCAACAGAAGTGAAGGATTGATGAAAACTTATAAATATTTCAAAGATTTTTCCAGTAGTGATTTAATTAAAGAAGAACATAAAGATTTTTCAAAATACATATATTAGTGAGAGCAAGTAACGGTAGGTTTTCAAAATTTATCCGGCCGCTGACAATGATTGTTGATTTAGTCATTGTTAATACGATGGCGTTTGTATACTTTCCATTTATAGAGAGAGAGTTTTCTTTTTGCTTTTTATTATCTCTCTCTTGGATAATGCTATCTTGGCTTACCGATTTTTATGATGTTTATAGGCATACAAGGATTGTTCGTATTGTTGAAAAACTGTTTAAGCAGTTTGTGCTTCAGTTTATAGTTGTTACCTCATTCAACGGTTTCTTTACGCGTTTTACAGAACAAAAAGAACTTTTTATGTATGGGGTGTCTACATTTGTCTTAATTACTCTTGTCAAGTTTGGTATATTTTTCACCTTAAAATATATTCGAAGAGTTTTAGGAGGAAACTTTAGAAATGTAGTTGTTATAGGAGCGGGAAAAGAAATAGAAATGCTTAAAGATTTATTCATTACCCGTACTGATTTGGGATACAGAATATCAAACTCGTTTGAAGGAATAAAAGAAGACAGTTGTTTGGATGAAATAAAAGGATGTATCCTCAATAACAAGATAGATGAAATTTACATCCAGTTTTCATTGGTAAAAGATTCAGATTATCATGATTTATTAGAATTTGCAGACAACAATCTAAAAACCTTGAAATATGTACCTAGCCAGAAGCAGGTATTAACGCACAATCTAAAAGTAGATTATTACGATTTTATTCCTATTGTTCCAAGAAGAGTAATTGCGCTTGATAAAATTTATAACCGATTTGTTAAAAGGTTGTTTGATATTATTTTTTCATTGTTTACAATTGTCTTTGTTTTGTCTTGGCTCATGCCTTTAATAGCTATTTTAATTAAAACAGAATCCAAGGGACCAATTCTTTTTAAACAAAAACGAACAGGATTAAATGACAAAGAATTCTATTGTTACAAGTTTCGTTCAATGAAACTCAACGAAGAAAGCGATAAAGTTCAAGCTACCAAAAATGATGATAGAATTACTAAGATTGGAGCGTTTATCAGAAAGACGAGTATAGATGAATTTCCACAGTTTTTTAATGTATTATTGGGTGATATGTCTATCGTAGGACCTAGGCCTCATATGGTTGTCCATACAAAAATGTACGCTAAACGAGTAAATAGATTTATGCTGAGACACCTGGTTAAGCCGGGAATAACAGGAATGGCGCAAACACACGGATACAGAGGCGAAATAGAAAGCAATAGAGATATTGTTAACCGGTTTAAGTATGATTTGTTTTATTTGGAAAACTGGTCTATTTTTTTAGACTTAAAGATTATTTACCTCACGATTTACAATATCTTTAAAGGAGAAGATAAGGCATATTAACAAAAGTGAATAACTAATCGGGTTTATTGATTATTGTTTTTTCGCTATTCTTCTATTTATAGTTATTTTTGAACTCTAATAACAAACGACACAATTTGATGAAAATATTATTATTAGGATCCGGAGGACGAGAACATGCATTGGCTTGGAAAATGCTTCAGAGTGATCTTTGCCACAAATTATTTGTAGCGCCGGGAAATGCCGGTACAGCCCAGATTGCAACCAACATTCAGGTAAATCCGAATGATTTTAAAGAAGTAAAAGAAGCAGTATTAGCACACAATATAAATATGGTTGTGGTTGGACCGGAAGATCCCTTGGTAAAAGGGATTGTCGATTTTTTTAAATCAGACAATCAAATCAGCCATATTCCTGTTATAGGACCTTCTATGAAAGGAGCTCAGTTAGAGGGAAGCAAGGATTTTGCAAAAGAATTTTTGTTTAAACACAATATCCCCACAGCAGCTTATCAAAGTTTTACTAAAGATACCATTGAAGAAGGAAAGATCTTTTTAAAAACACTCACTGCGCCTTATGTACTAAAAGCAGACGGGTTGGCTGCCGGAAAAGGAGTTGTGATTTTAGAAGATATAAAAGAAGCTGAAGCCGAACTTGAAAATATGCTTGTTGACGCTAAGTTTGGAGATGCCAGTTCCAAAGTAGTTATTGAAGAGTTTTTGTCGGGAATTGAGTTGAGCTGTTTTGTGCTGACAGACGGTAAGTCGTATAAAATTTTACCAACGGCCAAAGATTACAAGCGTATTGGAGAAGGGGATAAAGGTTTGAATACAGGAGGAATGGGGGCGGTATCGCCGGTTCCTTTTGCTACGGATGACTTTATGAAAAAAGTAGAAGAGCGCATTGTGATTCCCACTATAGAAGGAATTAAAAAAGATCAGTTGGATTATAAAGGATTCGTTTTTATTGGTTTGATAAAAGTAGGTGAAGATCCGTATGTGATAGAGTACAACGTTCGTATGGGAGATCCCGAGACGGAGGTAGTCATGCCTAGAATAAAATCAGATTTAGTAGAGATATTTCAAGCGTTGGCAAATGAAACATTAGGAGAAAAAGACCTTGAAATCGATGAACACAGTGCAACAACGGTAATGCTGGTTTCAGGAGGTTATCCGGAAGCATATGAAAAGGGAAAAGTAATCAATGGGCTAAAAGAAATAAATAGCGATTCCATTGTTTTTCATGCAGGAACAACCGAAAAAGGAGGAGAAATAGTTACTAGCGGAGGAAGAGTTTTAGCGGTTACTTCGTATGGAAAAACTTTTGAAGAAGCATTAAAAAAATCTTATCAAAACATAGATAAAATAAGCTTTGATAAGATTTTTTACAGAAAAGATATTGGATTTGATCTTTAAAAAGATCTTGCTATTTCAAAAATGAATGAGCGGTTGTATCTTGTTCGTCCTCTTTGTTTTGTCTAAATATATTTAGTTGTTTCAACCAATAGATAAAGAAATAAAAAGTAATAAGGATGAAAATCCAGGTAACAATATTGGCAACCCACCAGTTACTAAGTTCTGTTTTGGCTAACAAGTCCATTGGCCAAAATAGAACTTTTTCAAAAAGAAATCCTAATCCGTTGAAAAATGAGGTCATTTTGTTCTATTTTTTAATTACAAAAAGTTTTTAACTCTAAATATTCGCTATTACTAAACAAGAGCAGGCGATATATTGATTACAAAAATATAAAATATATACATGTTAGCAAGTATTTTTAGTAAAACAAAACCTATTAATTACATTATACTGACAATTTTAATTGTTGTATCGTATAGTTTATGCGTAGGAATAAACCAGAATATAAGCTGGACAGGTTATGAAATAGCTAAAAAATCTGTTTTGCTGATTTTACTTCTTTTAACGATGTATTTATCTCAGTGGATTGTTTCGCGAAACAGACTGGTAAATGACAATGCCTATGTTCCCTTGCTCTTTGTTTCCTTTTTACTTCTTTTTCCTTCCGTTTTAGTCCATACCAAAGTCATCATTTCCAATTATTTTGTAATACTGGCACTCAGAAGAATATTTTCGCTCCACTCTTTAAAACAGTCAAAAGAAAAAATATTTGATGCCTCATTCTGGATTTTTGTAGCGAGCTTATTTTACTTCTGGAGTATCCTTTTTATTATCTTGGTTTTATTTGCTATTGCGTATTATGGAATCAAAGATTATAAAAATTGGGTTATTCCTTTTTTAGCACTATTTTGTGTAATGATATTTTTGTCACTATATCTTGGCTTTAGTGGCGAAAACTATATAGAGTGGTTTTTGACTAAGAGTAGGATTAGTTTCGACTTTTTATATTTTGAAAATATCTATCAAAATATTGCTTTGGCAGTTTTTACTTCTATTGCATTGCTGTATTTTATAACACAGCTTTTTTCCATTAAGACAAAATCTTACAATATGCAGAACATGCATAAAAAGATGATTCTTTCTTTTGTTATTGGAGTGGTAATTTATATAATATCTTCTGATAAAAATAACGGAGTACTTATGTTTACTTTCTTCCCGTTGGCGGTTTTAGGAGCTAATTATATCGAACGTATTCCTCAAAACTGGCGGAGAGAAGCCAACATATATACCATCTTTTTTATTGGTGTTTTTTTCTGGATTGCTCAGCTTATTTTATAGCTTTTGTCCATAAGCCAAATCTCCGGCATCACCTAAGCCCGGAACGATATAATTATTTTCATTCAGGCAGTCATCCAGCGTTGCTACCCAAAGATGAATGTAGTCAGGCAGATTTTGTTTTAAAAAAGTAATGCCTTCCGGAGCAGCGATTACTACTGCTATGTGCATTTCTTTCGGAGTATCTTCTGCCATGAGTTTGTTGATTACAGCAACTAAGGATTGTCCGGTAGCAAGCATCGGATCTACCAAAATCAGAGTCTTATCCTGAAAAGAAGGAGCAGCTTGATATTCCACTAGTATTTCACCGACCTCTCCCGGCTTGGCATGTTTTCTGTATGCTGATACAAAACCATTTTCAGCATCGTCAAAAAAATTCATAAATCCGGTGTGCAATGCCAATCCCGCCCGCAGAATAGAGCAGAGTACAACATTGTCTTTTAAGCAGGTAGTTTTTTTAATGCCTAGCGGAGTCTGAATCGAAATATCTTTGTAAGGAAGGATTTTGCTTAGCTCATAAGCCATAATTTCGCCTATTCGTTCAATATTTTTTCTGAATCGCATACTGTCTTTTTGTATATTAACATCGCGCAATTGAGCCAAAAAATGATTTAAAATACTGTTTTTTTCAGAGATATAATGAATTTTCATAACCATTTAATTAGTTCTATAAAAGTATAAAAACTATATTTGTAAATAAAATTATTAATATGTTTTCAGAATTAGCCTTTCCGATATTTGAAGAAAGTATCCGTGACTATCATAAATACGACAATGTTGATCAGCCTATAAGTAATCCGTATCCAAACGATAAAATAGAACATCTTTTATATCTTAAAAATTGGATTGATACGGTGCAATGGCATTTTGAAGACATTATCCGCGATCCGCAGATTGACCCTGTAGAAGCTTTAAAACTGAAACGAAGAATTGACGCTTCTAATCAGGAACGCACGGATATGGTGGAATATATTGACAGTTATTTTCTACAAAAATATAAAGAGGTGCATGTAAAAGAAAATGCAAAAATCAATTCAGAAAGCCCGGCATGGGCAATCGATAGATTATCAATTTTAGCACTAAAAATTTATCACATGCAAGAAGAAGCAAATCGAGCAGAGGCTTCAGCAGAACACCGAGCAAAATGTCAGGAAAAACTCAATGTTTTGTCAGAGCAAAAAAAAGATCTGACAACAGCTATTGACGATTTGTTAAATGATATTGCCAATGGCGATAAATACATGAAAGTGTATAAGCAAATGAAAATGTATAATGACGAAGAATTAAATCCAGTTTTGTATCAGAATAAAAAATAAAAAAACAATCATACAATTCAAAAACACGAAAACAAATGTCTAAATAGGTTATTTTTATCAGACTAGATTAAAATTAATTGTTTTCTGTTAACAAAAAAATCAAAAAAGGAAGTTTCATAATTAATGAAACTTCCTTTTTTGATTTTATTAAAGTTTTTTAGGTTAAATTTGTCATTGTATTTAGATAATATTTTGATTATTAAAATATTAACAATTCAAATCAATACATGAAAAAATATTATACAAGCAACAAAATGAGCAACGAATATAAATTGTATGACAAAAATATATTTGGATTGCTTTTTTTATTGCTCATTCCCAATGTTGTTTTTTATATTTATCTTCATGAGTTCAGAACAACTATTTTTTGTAGTAATCTCATCTTAATGTTTCTGATTTGCCTGCTTTATAAAAATAAATATTCAAGAATATTGAGTATTACAGGCTTATTATTATTTGTTGTAAACAATGGAATAGCAATGTTTAATGTTGTTTATTATAAAGATTTATTCAATATTAGTATGGCACTAAGCATTTTGTCAACAAATAGTGGCGAAGCATTAGAAATGTTAAAAGAGTATTATTTTATATTCCTTTTAGGAACGGCGTATTTTTGGTTGTTATTTTGTATTGTTAGAAAGCAGCCCTTAAAAAAAGTAAACGTTCGCCTACTTTTAGCCATATCTGTATTATTAACGATTTTACCTTCATATCGATTATATACTGCATTTTTAAGCACTAATTTTGGAGCAATGAGTGAAACAAAAACTCCAGATTATTTAATGTGCACACCTATTTATTCTTTTTCTCCGTTTATAGAAGCTATAAGTTTTTTAAATCAAGTTCAATATTTAGAAAATCTAGATTTTAACTACCCCGATTTTACAACCAAACCCAACGATTTAGAAAACATAGTTGTTGTCATTGGAGAATCTGCTCGTAAAGATGCGCTTAGTTTATACGGCAACAGCTATAAAACCACTCCGTTAATAGAAAAAAGAATAGATAACTTGTATGTTTATGACCACGCAATCTCTGCCAGTCCATTTACAAATGCAGCAGTAACCTTATTGTTGTCAAGACAATTGCCAAATTCAGATTTTAAGGTTGAAAACAATTTAGACAATATTATATCCTTGGCAAATCAGTCCAAGGTTTGGGAAACATATTGGCTTTCAACTCAAGAAAACTTTGGGGTTTATGTCAATTTATTCTCTGTACTTAGTTACAAAGCAAAAAATAAAAAATGGATTCACAAATCTAAATTCGACGAAGAAATTATTCCTGAATACAGTAAAGCATTACAAGATTCTAATCAAAAGCGTCTTATTTTTATTCACATAAATGGAAGTCATCCTATTTTTTCAAAGAGATATCCAGAAAGTTTTGAAATTTTCAAGGGGAAATCACAAAATACAAATGAGTATTTTAACAGTATTTATTATACTGATTTTGTGTTGGACAAACTCATGCAAAAATTAGAAAAAACGAATAGTATTTTGTTATACGTATCTGATCACGGACTAACAAATAAAGAAAACCAACTAATGCATTCGCCAACTAAAAAAGCATTAGAAGTTCCCTTTTTCATTTGGCACAGTGACTCTGTTAATGAAAATTTTAAAAAATCGGGAAGAACTGAAATACCTATATCAACTACAAATCTATATAATATATTGATGGATTATATGGGAATAGAAGGTATTGAATACAAAGACGAAAATGCAGAACTAAATATTTTAAAGCCAAATTTTAAAGTTGTAAAATACAAAGACCTAGAAGAAGGAGAGTAATTGTTTTTTACCTGAATAAAATACTTTCTGCTTTAATAAACTTATCTTTTGTTTTCTATCTTTAAAAAAGATTTACTTTTGCTGTTGTATAAGTTTTAAGCCTTTTTGATTAACAAAAACTAAATTTTAGTGGCAGAATTAAAACACATTGTAATTTTTAGGTTGTCTGCAATGGGCGATGTTGCGATGACAGTTCCGGTGATCCGTGCATTGATTAATCAGCATAAAGACGTGCGCGTAACGGTAGTTTCCCGTCCTTTTTTTAAACCATTTTTTAAAGGAATCGATCGTTTAGATTTCTTTTCAGTAGATGTGAAAAAGAGGCATAAGGGCTTTCGCGGATTAATACGGTTGTATCGGGATTTAAAAAAAATAAAAATTGATTATTTTGCTGATTTTCACAATGTTTTGCGCTCACAGATAGTTCGGGTGCTATTTAAATTTGACGGCACAAAAGTGGCTGCGTTAGACAAGGGAAGAGCGAATAAAAAAGCATTGACAAGTTTAAAAAATAAAATTTTTAAACCAGTACCTACCATGTTTGAAAATCATTGTACAACTCTCAGAAAATTAGGGTTCGACATAAGTTTAAACCATCCTGTATTTCCGGTTATTCCTGCACTGGCACCAGAATTAGAGCAACATACAGGGAAAAAAGACAATGTGTGGATAGGAATTGCACCATTTGCGCAATACACAACCAAAGTATATCCGTTGGATTTGATGCAAAAAGTGATAGATACACTGGCAGAACAGGAAAAATCAACTCTGTTTTTATTTGGCGGGGGAGAAAAGGAAATAGCCTTGTTAAATCAATTGAAACGTGATAATGATAATGTAATAGTTATTGCCGGAAAAGTTAAGTTTGAAGTGGAACTCAATTTAATCCAGCATTTAGATGTAATGTTATCTATGGATTCCGGTAATGCGCATATAGCAGCTATGTATGGTAAAAAGGTAATAACGCTTTGGGGAGCAACACATCCTTATGCCGGCTTTGCCCCTTTTCATCAGCCGATAGATTATTGTATAACTTCTGATAGAACAAAATATCCGCTTTTACCTACTTCTGTTTACGGAAATAAAAAAGTAGAAGGTTATGAAGAAGCAATGAGAACAATTGATCCGCTGCTAGTATGCAGCAAAGTGCTAGATGTAGCACATCAAAATAATAGCTAATTGTAGTTTCTAGAGTTTAGAAAAAAATAACCGGAAATTTTTCCAGTTATTTTTAAACAATAAGTAATTGAGCAGAATTAAAATTTATATTCGAAACCTAAGTTAAATGAACCATAATTTTCTTCATTATTAGTTATACTTCTATATCCCACATAGATATCCCAGGTAGTTTTTTCAAAACCTATTTTTGGATGGAAATATAAACCTCCATTAAAGTGACTAGTGAGGCTTATAGCATATCCCAGTTCTGATGCAAAAAATAATTTTGGAAAAATATTGTAATGCCATTGAGCCGAAACAGGGATAAAACTATAATTTTCTTCAATATTTTCATTAAAAATTGCCATGAAAGGAATAATTACTTCGTTGTATTCATAGCCTGATGAAATTCCTAATTTTGATTTGGGAGAAATATCCCATAAATAGGCTGTGTCAATACCTAAAGAAATACCTCCATCAACATTAGATGGTCCTGCGTCTACAGAGATTCCAATATTTACGCCTAATTTAAATTGTCCGGATGTTTGTGCATGCAAAATACTTGTATAGCCGAGAATAACAACGAGTAGGAATAAAACTTTCTTGGTCATATATAAAAATTTATAGGTTATTTAGGTAAAGTTAATTTTATTAATCATAATAGTATAAAAATAGGGGGTGGACAAAAAGAGGACATTTTTTAATAATTTGATTTATAGTAGTTTGCCTTGTTGTTACAATACAGCTGTTTGAAATATATTTGAATAATTTTTTTGTTTATTTATAGGTGGAATAGTGATTTGAAATAGTTTGAAACATAAAATAAATACTAATTTTACACTGAAATTTTTATAATTATGAAAATAAAAGATTATATCCGAGATATTGCAGATTTTCCGAAGCCTGGGGTAATTTTTAAAGATATCACGCCTCTGTTGAACAATCATCGGGCTATGGTTGAAGCGACAGACCAGTTGTTGAAATTGATAGGTAATTCAAAAATAGATAAAGTGGTAGGTATGGAGAGTAGAGGATTCTTTTTTGCGACACTTTTAGCAGAACGTTTACAAGCAGGATTTGTACCTGTTCGCAAACCTAGAAAGTTACCTTATCAAACGATTGCTCAAGAATATGATTTAGAATACGGCAAGGATATTTTAGAGATCCATGCTGACGCCATACAAAAAGGGGAAAAAGTATTAATTCACGATGATGTATTGGCAACCGGAGGGACAGCGCAAGCTGTTTGTAGGTTAATCGAAAGATTAGGTGGAGAAATAGTACAGGTCAATTTTTTAATGGAATTGTCATTCTTGCACGGACGTCAAAAATTAGAACCCTATCAGGTAAAAAGTTTATTACAATATTAAAAAAGCGGAAGACAGAGTTAGTGTCTCCCGCTTTTTAAGTTATTTCTTTAAAGCGTTTTATTCAAAATAGATGCTGTCGATTAAAAGATCGTAAGGTTCGTCTTTTCCTACTTTAAGGGCAAATATTCTGTCATTTCCTGAAGTATTGTAAACATCGGTCATTGTGGCTAAATCCAGCGTCAGTTTTACCCATTCTCCATTCGTATCTATTGTTCCGTTATATTGATTATTTCCTGCTTTGGATAACGTTGTATCTCCTGTTATAGTTCCGGCATTAAAAGCAGAATATGTAGAGCCGTCAGAGTGAACATTGAAAGAAAGCGATTTACCGGAAGTTCCTTTTACCCACACAATCAATTTTGTTTTTCCGGAAGGTATAGTATTCATGTTTTCTAAAGTGAATACATAATCGTTTCCGCCTGGCGTACCATTAATTTTTAAAGCATCCTTCCCGTTACGTCCTTCACCTACCGCCTGTGTTGCGTAAGATTGCAACCCGAAGCTGTTTAAATTTCCGACAAAGGTGTTCCAGTCATTGAAATCTGCTAAATAGTCTGAAGGATCCGGATCAGCCGGGTCTACAGGGTCTGGATCCACAGGGTCAGTAGGATCTATAGGTGTTCCGTCTTCAAAACGAATTTCATCTATGACTAAATCATATTCACTTTGAATAGAAGCTGTTTTTCCGCCAAATTTAAAAGCAATAAAATCTCCCTGGCCTGATTTATTATAGTCGAAACCTTCTATTTTCAATATAATCTTAACCCATTGATCTTTTGTGTCAATGACTCCTGCGTAATCATTAACAAAGTCAGTTTTATTGGTATGAGGGGTTCTTGATATTTTTTTACTTGTAGAAATGTTATTTAAATTATATCCGACATATTCTCCGTCAGCGCGATATAGATTTATTGAAAGTGATCGGTCAGCAGCGGTTCCTTTCATTAAAAAGGAAATCTCTGTTGCATCTGTTGGGACATTTACGTTTGAAACTGTAAATGCATAACCAGTTTTGTCCGGTATACCTTTAAATTCTAATCCGGTTGAGTTTTCCCAGCCTTTTCCATTGACTTGCGTCACAAATGTAAGTCCAAAATTGTTTAGAGATCCCGTAAAAGCATTCCAATCCTCAAAATCAGCACCAGGGAATGCTAAAAACAGTCCGGGTTCTACTGTAATACTCGGATCATCAGGATCGGTCGGATCTACCGGATCATCTCCAAAGCGATCTTTTGTCAGATTGATATCTTGCGCTGTTCTTGGATAGAATTGATAAACAACGTTTGACGTTCCGAACTTGGTGATAATTCCTGTTACAGAACCACTTTTATCACTGACTTTGAGATCTTTTAATCCGTTAGAATACTGTCCGGTACGAATGTATACACTTTTTCCTTCTTTGTCAACCAGCTTTCTCAGGGTGTAGCCTCCGGCGTCAACATTGCTTTTATCGTAAAAAGTACCGCCTACATCGCGGCTATCAAATTGCACTTCGTCAAAAGTTACCAATTTTCCGATATATGTGTCGGACGATAAAACATCACTGATTGCAATATGATTGTTGTAATCTTTCTCAATTTTATCTGTAGGGATTTCTGTACAGGAGCGGAAAATAATCGATTTATAGGCAGGATCTTCTATGTAGCCGGTATATTTTTCATTGTAGATAGAACCTCCGATATTTAAAACACCATTGTCTATTTTGGTGTATAAGTTTTTCATCTTGATATAGATTTTTCTACCCACGCCGTATTTCGCATATGAATTAGAGATATCTGCTCCTATTTTTGCGGCAAAAGTATTTTCTTCATTAACGATATAGAGCTCTCTGAAAAAATTACCCCCTTCATCACTGGAAACTACAATTCCGGAAATAACATCGTCTCCTGTATATTGCTGAGCATTTTCAGAAGAGGAGATAGAATAAAAGTCAGAAATATTTTTTGTAACAGTTAAATTAGGTTCATTACACGATACATCCGGATAGGAAAAATCGTCGTTTTTGGCACATCCGCCGAGCACCAGCCCCGCGAATGACAAATATAATATTGATTTAAAAATTGTTTTCATAGTAAAAAGAATTAGAAGTTGTAATAAACATTTACAAAGAAATTACGTCCGTAACCATACCAATACTTGTTTCCAAATGTATTGATTCCACTATTTGTGTTTAGTATTTCTTGCTTATAATTAGCATTTCTTGTTTGTTCAAATCCTCCGGTTTTGTAATGTTTGTTGAAAATATTATTTACAGAAGCAAAGAATCCGACAATGTTTCGGTTTGGTAACCGCCATGATTTTCCTCCGGTAAGATTTATTAACGTAAAGTCGTTTAGCTTTTCTTGTTTTAACATAGATTCCATTCTTTCAGGAGAAATGTCAGGTAATTGCTGCCCTGGAAAATTAGGATCCATAACAAAGTTATCGGTTCGTCTGAGCGCTGAAGTATTGATGTAGTTGTTATCCATATAGTTTATATTGGCACTGAGCCACCAAAAACTCGGATCTCTGTATTCTAATCCGAAAGATAATGCCGTTTGCGGACCATTTGCTATTTTGTAATTTTTGAGATAAGCTTTTCCGTAATCAAAAGTTTGTGCTACCTGATCTGAATTCAGTTGAATGGATGGATTATTGGTGTAAAATGATTGTCCAAAACCTGCGGCAGCTGTCGCTTTAATCGTTTGAGTAATTTGATATTCTGCTCCCAATTCCAAACCTAAATTTCTCTTATTGATTCCGGTCAGGATTTCGGAAACAAATGCACCCCCCGAAGCAGAAAGCAGCTCTCCTTTTTCATCTATGATACCCACTCCGTCTGCATAATAAAAGTTAATTTGAGTGTTGTTTTTAATTTCTGATAAATATCCGGTAAGCCGGGCTTTTAGTTTTGGGGTTCTCACAATATAGCTTCCGTCAATGCTAAAGATATCTTCATTGCTCAAATCTTTAGTTACGGCATTGTTAATTCTAATATTTGAAAAAGTATTTCGGATAGATGGAGCTTGATTGTAATAGGCAACATTTAAATCCAACGCATGCCGACCGGTAATGTGATAGGTTAGTCCCCCTTTAAATCCAAAGCTGTTGAAATCTTTTTTACCGCTTTTTCCGTAAGAATTGTCCGGATAAATCGGACTTTTGTAAATTCCGTCTCTTTCATAAGAAGTATAACCTATATTTTGGACAACGTAAAAATCAAATTGAGTATAATTGAATTCAAATTGAGAGAAAACATCTATTACATTTGCCAATACATCGTAGTTGTAACCAAATTTGTCGCTTGTTATTACAAATCTGTTGGGGTTGTTTAAATCACTGTCTTTTTTATATCCCTCCTGAAAAGTGTCTTGATCTAAAAATCTTTCACCTCCTAAAAGGTCTATCATCTTTTTAAAATTTGATGATTTTAGATGAGCGTAGTTGATTCCGGCACTAAAGCTAATGTTATTGGTCAGGTTTGATTTAAAATTTGAATTAAATGAGAGCGTTCTATCTTCTGATCTGTCTTCGTATAAATACACCTGGCTTAATTTGTCTACACGTCCTGTATTTATATTATAAATATTTTCCCAATCAACTTGTCCGCTTTCTATAAAATCAGCTGCTTTTTCTTTGGCAAGCTCTTTGTCCGGCGTCCATTCACCCGTTTTTGAAACATATTTGTTTAATGCATAGCTCGGAAGCTTTCTATAGTAGGCGGGGTCTGGATTATATCCTGCATTATACCCCAGGCGGCTGTTGGCTATATGTCCGAACTGATAAGATGCTGTTGTGGTTAAGTGATTATTTTCATCAATTTTCCAATAATGGGTAAGCATAAAAATAGGCTCTTCCACATCTTTGTACCGAGAATTTCGTTTATCCCCGTTTTGCCAGCCCCAATATGAGTTGTATTTAAACCCTTTTAAATCTACTTGTTCATCGGTTACCGGAGAATTTTTAGCTCTCTTATTTTTAGCGTAAATAGCAGTAAGGTTTAAACTGTGATGGTCATTAAATTTTTTTTCTATAGAAGCGAAAAATGAAAGCGCATCATAGTTTGTCCCCTCCCAGTATCCTTCATTAGCACCTCGGTAAGAAGCTGATAGGGCATATGCCCATCCATTCTCATTTAGTCCGGAAGAATAAATGGCATACGGACGCCAGGTATAATTGGTGTTAGAAAGAGAAAAACCAGCTTTGACTCCTTTTCTGATGTGAGAAGCTCTGGTTGTAATGGCTTGTGTTCCGAGAATTCCTCCGAAGGTATAATCGGATGGGGTGGATCCGGAATGAAATTCTTGATTTCTTGTAGCGTCATTTAGTCCGCCCCAATTACCCCATTGCGGACGTCCGTCATAAATCTTATTCATGACAATCCCATTTATCAATGTTCTGCCGTACTCGTTATCAAGACCTCTTGTTCTGTAAAAAGCCTGCCCCCAGTTAAAAGCAGCAGCTTGCTGAAAAGGATCTTTGGTGGCTTGCAGTAACCCTGATGAGGTTTCGGTGTTGGCATTGTCATCACCTAAGTCGTTTTCGGTTAAGGATATCAATCCTTCCTGCATCTGAGAAGCGTAATCTTCTTCTAAAAGAATTGTTCCGAGATCAATGGCTTGATTCTCTAAAACTTCTACAGGAAAACGTTGCGAAATATATCCTGTATAAGAGATAATCACAACTTGATTTCCGGTATTGATGTCTTCCAGAGTGAAGATTCCTTCGTTGTCCGTTAAAGAAAAAGTGTTTTTTCCCTGTATTCCTGCCAAAACTGCGTTAATTGGTGTTAAGGATTTTGAGTCAACAACTTTTCCTTTAATAATTCCTTGCGCAAATCCAAAAATTGTTTGAAACGCCAGAAATAAACTAAGTAAGAATTTCTTCATAAGTAAAAGGTTAAAGTGCTATTATTATCAATAGTTTAATACTAATTTCACGTATAAAGGTATATAATTAAAATAATATTAACTATTTTTGTGTGTGAAATGTGTAGTTAATTCATCAAAACTTAATGATTATGTTGAAAAAAATTTACAATACACTATTATTTCTATTAGTAATAAACATAGGAATTCAGGCACAGGAAAAGAAATTTCAAATACAAACGATAGCGTTTTACAACTGTGAAAATTTGTTTGATACGATTCGCGATCCAAAAATATATGATGAAGAATGGACGCCTAAAGGCGATCAAGCTTGGACTAGCGACAAATACAACAAAAAGATTAATAATCTGGCTCATGTCATTTCTCAAATAGGAAATGATGAAAACTCTAAAAAGCCTGTGGTTATTGGAGTGGCTGAGATAGAAAACAGAGGCGTTTTAGAAGATTTGATAGAGACAGAATATCTGATAAATGAAGATTATGGCATTGTACATTATGATTCTCCAGACCGAAGAGGGATAGATGTGGGATTGTTATATCAAAAAAAATATTTTGTGCCTACTCATACCTCGTCGTTGCCGCTGTATATCTACGACATGAAAAAAAAGAATAAAAGTACAGGAGAATACGGCACCAGAGTTTATACACGCGATCAACTTTTAGTAACGGGATTGCTGGAAGGAGAAGAGGTACATTTTATTGTAAATCACTGGCCTTCAAGATCAGGAGGAGAAAAGAAAAGCAGTCCGTTTCGAGAGGCCGCCGCTGCATTGAATAAAAAGATAATAGATTCTCTGCAAATGATCAATCCCGATGCGAAAGTAATCACAATGGGAGACATGAATGACGGACCTTATAATAAAAGTATTAAAAAAGTATTACAGGCGGCGGGTACTAAACAAGAATTAAAAAAAGGAGGATTGTTTAATCCGATGGAAAAGATGTCTAAAGAAGGTATGGGAAGCTTGGCATACCGCGATGCATGGGATCTGTTTGATCAGATTATCTTGACAGAGCCTTATCTCCGTACAGATTACGATTCGTGGAGATATTGGAAAGGAAGTGTGTATAAAAAATCATTTATGATTCAGCCAACCGGACAATATAAAGGATATCCGCTTAGAAACAGCAATAATGAACCGGGATATAGTGATCACTTTCCGGTTTATATCTACCTGATTAAAGAGGCAAAATGAGAACAGTTAATAGATAATTTAGTTAGTCAAATTATTTGATTTGCATTTATATTGCCTCAATATAGAGTGTTATTTCCGAGAAGTCTTGTAATTATTTCTTTTCCGTATACAAGAGAGATTTGTTCAATGAAAGCTTGAAAACTAAATGTGGCTTCCTGATTGGCATTATCCGAAATGGTTCGGATTACGATGAAAGGAATATCGAACTCGTAGCATACCTGAGCTATTGCTGCTCCTTCCATTTCAACACATAAAACGTGTGGAAGTGCTCGCTGTATTTGTTCTTTCTGTTCGTTGGTAGAGAAAAACTGATCTCCGCTGGCAATTGTGCCTAAGTGTACCGTTGGAGCTGATATGTCAAATTTTTGTAATTCTTGAAGGGAAATAAGAGTCGTTATATTTGTAGAATTAATAACTTGATTAACTTTTTCCATCGCTTTTTGAGTTCGAATAGAATCTGTTTCAAAATAAGACTTTTCCAATAGAGGAATTTCGTATTTAGGTCTAAGAGGAGAAGCATCCATATCATATTGCATTAATTCACTGGCAATAACTACATCTCCTACTTTTACATTAGGGTGGATAGCTCCGGCAACTCCAATAAAGATAATTTCAGTGACTCCAAATTCCAAGAGGAGGGTAGTTACGGTTGCGGCAGCGGCTACTTTGCCTATTCTGGAATAAACTACGACAACACTTTGATTACCCAACATGCCTTGATAGTATATTCTGCCTCCTATTGAGGTTTCGGTTACCTCTTGTAAAAGAGTAAGAAAACCATTAATTTCCTGAGGGATAGCTCCCAAAATACCTATTCGTTGTTGTAGCATAATCAAATATGTGTGTCAAAAGGCAAAAATAGGCAAACTAAATAGATAAGTAAAACGTTAAAGAAGAAGCTTTTTTGTTTTTTAATTTTAAAGAGAATAGCATTTTTCTTTTATAAAAACATGAAAAGAAGCCTTTTTATCGATAGATTTTCTTTAACATGAAGCGGTTGGCAGATTACGTGCACTATAAAAAATTAATGAAGTAACTCATAAAAACTGTATCTTTACTCCGAAAAAAATGTTTAAAATATCCTTTTGTAAAGGATTCAATATACAAATACTAAAGAATGGCTTGTACAAATTGTTCGACAGGAAAAGATAGTAATGGGATGCCCAAAGGGTGCCAAAATCATGGGACGTGCGGAACAGACGGCTGTAATAAATTAGCAGTTTTTGACTGGTTGTCAAATATGGTTTACCCTAGTGGCAGCACAGTTTATAATATAGTTGAAGTTCGATTTAAAAACGGGAGAAAAGATTTTTATAAACATCAGGAAGGAGTACCTTTTTGTATAGGAGATATCGTAGCGACAGAAGCTTCGCCGGGACATGATGTGGGAATTATCTCTTTAACAGGAGAACTTGTCAAAGTTCAAATGAAAAAAAAGAAAGTCAACGCAGGAGGAGACTTTCCGAAAATCTACAGAAAAGCCTCGCAAAAAGATATTGATATATGGCAAAATGCCAGAAATAAGGAAGAAATTGTGAGAATGCGCGCTCGTGAGATAGCTATAGAGTTAAATCTGGAGATGAAAATTTCAGACGTAGAGTTTCAGGGAGATGGATCTAAGGCTACCTTTTATTATACTGCTAGCGAAAGAGTAGATTTTAGACAGCTTATAAAAGATTTTGCAAAAGAGTTCAGCATCAGAATTGAGATGAAACAAGTTGGTTTCCGTCAGGAAGCGGCACGCTTGGGCGGAGTCGGCTCCTGTGGACGAGAATTGTGTTGCTCTACCTGGTTAACTGATTTTAGAAGTGTAAATACATCTGCGGCTCGCTACCAGCAATTATCTTTAAATCCGCAAAAACTGGCAGGACAATGCGGAAAGTTAAAGTGTTGTCTAAATTTTGAGCTTGATACTTATCTCGAGGCTCTAAAAGAAATGCCTGATGCGGATACCAAACTAATGACAACGAAAGGATTGGCAATCTGTCAGAAAATAGATATTTTTAAAGGACAAATGTGGTTTGCTTATGTAAATAATTCTGCCAATTGGTACGTATTGACTACGGAGCAAGTAAAGGAAATTTTAGTATTAAACGCTAAAAATGAACAAGGACAAGAGTTAGAAAGCTATATGCTTGAAGCAGATACTAAAGATAACTTTCAATCAGCAGTGGAGCAAGACAGTGTTACCCGTTTTGATCAGCCTAAGCGAAGAAAAAAAACAGCTCGCAAAAAAGTCACCGAAGGAAAAGAGGTTAGACCAAGAGCAAATGATGTGGTAGCAGAAAAGCCAAAAAAAGTAGAAAAGCTTACGGAAGATCAGGAAAGAGATAAAAAGAGAAGAGAACGAAAAAACAAGCCGAAAAATCAGGTAAAAAATCAGGAAAGAAGCGGTAAAGAACAATCCGTAAAAACTGAGCAAGCTGAAAAAGAAGAAGGCAATACTAAAAATGTTAGAAGTAATAATAGAAATTACAAAACAAAAAAGCCAAGGAATGCCAATAATGAAAAAAGCAAACCTAAAAAAGACAATGATAGCAAATAAAAAATATATAGGAATTTTAGCTTGTTTTCTACTGTTTCTAAGTTGCAGCAAAAGCTCTAATGCGGTATACGATAAATATGAAACAACTAACGGAGAATGGAAAAAAGAAGATGTTAAAGCCTTTGTCTTTGAAACTATTGATACAGTAAGCAACCATAATATATTTTTAAACGTTCGAGCCAATAAAAATTATCCGTATAGCAACATGTTTGTTATTTTTAAAATTTATCAGCCGGATTCTTCTGTATTAACCGATACGTTGCAATATCAAATGGCTGATCCTGATGGGACATTGCTTGGAAACGGCTTTTCTGATGTAAAAGAAAGCAAATTGTGGCTAAAAGAAAATTTTAGATTTTCTCAACAAGGGGATTATAAGTTTACTGTAGAACAAGCAGTTCGCGAGTTAGGTGAGGTAGAGGGCGTGTCTTCTTTAAAAGGTATTTCAGATTTGGGCATTCGGATTGAGAAAAAATAAATAAAAGCTTATAAATTGGTATGAATAAAAGACAACAAAAAAATAAACAAAACAAAGGATTTAAAAAATATCTTGTTGCATTTTGGCTGTTGTTTATAGGCAGCTTTGTTGCGGTTATATTTTTCTTTTTATGTGCGTCTTGGGGAGTTTTTGGACCCATGCCAACGTTTGATGAATTAGAAAATCCAGCAAGTAATGTAGCTACCGAGATTATATCTTCTGACGGAAAAACAATAGGAAAGTTTTATTTAGAAAACCGTGTTCCGGTAAAATATGAAGATTTGCCTCAGCATTTAGTAGATGCCTTAATAGCCACAGAGGATGAGCGTTTTAGAGAACACTCAGGTATTGATGCCAGAGGAACATTACGAGCAATTACTTCGGTAGGAAGCAGCGGAGGTGCAAGTACCATTACACAGCAGCTTGCCAAATTACTATTTCATGGAGAAGGTTCCCGTAGCCTAATGCGTCGTTTAACGCAAAAGGCAAAAGAATGGGTTATTGCTGTCAAATTAGAACGTCAATATACCAAAGAAGAAATATTGACGATGTACTTAAACAAAGCGGACTTTGTTAATAATGCCGTCGGAATTCGTTCAGCAGCAAGAGTTTATTTAGGAAAAGAACCTAAAGACCTGACTGTAGACGAAGCAGCAATGTTTGTAGGAATGTTGCAAAATCCCTCCTATTACAATCCTGTTCGCAGAGCTGAATTAGTCCAAAAAAGAAGAAATGTTGTGCTTCATCAAATGGCTCGGAATGGTTACATAACCCAAGCGGAACGAGAAGAATTTCAGGCTATACCTTTAAAATTAAATTTTACTCCAGAAAGCCATCGAGAAGGAATAGCAACTTATTTCAGGGAATATCTTCGCGATTTTATGCGCAGATGGGTTAAGGAAAATGCTAAAAAAGACGGGTCTACTTATGATATTTACCGGGACGGATTAAAAATATATGTATCTATAGACTCGCGTATGCAAAAGTATGCCGAAGAAGCAGTGGAAGAACATATTTCTAACTTACAAGAAGAATTTTTTATTCAGCAAAAAAGAAATAAAAATGCTCCTTTTTACAATATTAGTGAAGAGGAAACCGAAAAAATAATTAATAGGGCAATGAAGACCTCTGAGCGCTGGAGGCAAATGAAAGAACAGGGGAAATCAGAGGATGAAATTCTAAAGTCATTTCAAGAAAAAACAGAAATGAGAGTGTTTTCCTGGAAAGGCGAAATAGATACACTGATGACTCCGAGAGATTCGATAATCTATTACAAACACTTTTTACAAACCGGAGTGATGTCGTTAGAACCGCAAACCGGCCATATTAAAGCATGGGTAGGTGGAATTAACTATAAACACTTTCAATATGATCACGTAGGACAAGGTGCCAGACAAGTTGGGTCTACTTTTAAACCCTTTGTTTATGCTACGGCTATTGAACAGCTTCACTACTCTCCATGCGACTCGATTATCGACTCACCTTTTACTATGCCCAAAGGTAGATATGGAATCAGTCAGGACTGGTCTCCTCAAAACTCTTCTCGCACTTATAAGGGGATTATGACTTTAAAACAAGCGCTTGCAAATTCCGTAAACACGGTTACTGCCAAACTAATGGATAAAGTAGGTCCCAAAGCTGTGGTAGATATGACGAGAAATCTAGGGGTGTCATCAGACATTCCTCAAACTCCGGCTATAGCCTTAGGAGCAGTAGATATTACTGTGAGCGATATGGTAGCTGCTTTTAGTACGTTTGCCAATCAGGGCATTTATGTAAAACCGACTTTTGTTACTCGTATTGAAGATAAAAATGGAGTAGTATTATTCAGTGGAATCCCGGAAACAAAAGACGTGATGAGTAAAGATGTGGCTTATGCCATTATTAAATTGTTAGAAGGAGTTACTGAATCAGGGTCGGGTGTTCGTTTGCGGACAACCTGGCAGGGAACTGGTTATAAAAGAGTAACGGGACATCCTTATAAATTTACTAACCCGATTGCCGGAAAAACTGGAACAACTCAAAATCAAAGTGATGGTTGGTTTATAGGGATGGTACCCAACCTGGCAACCGGAGTTTGGGTAGGAAATGACGATCGGGCAGCACATTTTAGCGGAATGGTTTATGGACAGGGCGCCACGATGGCATTGCCGATATGGGGGCTTTACATGAAAAAATGCTATGCAGACAAAACGCTGGAAGTTTCTTCTTCTGATTTTGAAATGCCCGAAAATCTATCAATTCGGGTAGATTGTACAAAAGCTGTACAAGATGAAACAGATGAAAATTCGGAAGAATTAAGCATAAATGAATTTGATTTTTAAAATAGAAAAAACACCTTTACTCAAAGGTGTTTTTTTTATATCTTAGAGCATTAATTAAACCAAAGATTATGATAAATAAAAAAGTTGCAAATGTCCGAGAAGCATTGCATGATGTTGAAGATAACATGACCATTATGCTCGGAGGTTTCGGGTTATGCGGAATTCCGGAAAACTCTATTGCAGAATTAGTTAGCAAAAATGTAAAAGGGTTGACTTGTATTTCAAATAATGCGGGAGTAGATGACTTTGGATTGGGATTATTATTGCAAAAACACCAGATAAAAAAAATGATTTCTTCTTATGTTGGAGAAAATGCGGAGTTTGAAAGACAAATGCTTTCGGGAGAATTGGAAGTTGAGTTAACGCCTCAAGGAACCTTGGCAGAAAAATGCAGAGCAGCTCAGGTTGGAATTCCGGCATTTTATACACCGGCAGGTTATGGAACAGAGGTAGCTGAAGGGAAAGAGGTAAGAGTATTTAATGGAAAACCGCATATTTTAGAGAATGCATTTGATGCAGATTTTGCAATTGTCAAAGCGTGGAAAGGAGATGAGGCAGGAAACCTGATCTTTAAGGGTACGGCAAGAAACTTTAATGCGTGTATGGCAGGAGCAGCCAAGATTACAATTGCAGAAGTAGAAGAATTGGTTCCTGCAGGCGAATTAGATCCGAACCAAATTCACATGCCGGGAATTTTTGTGAAGCGGATTTTTCAGGGAGAAAAATATGAGAAGAGAATTGAACAAAAAACAGTTCGCCAAAAGAATTAACCAATCCATAAAAATAAATTATGTTAGATAAAATAGGAATAGCTAAACGAATAGCCAAGGAATTACAAGACGGGTTTTATGTTAATCTGGGGATTGGTATTCCAACTTTAGTGGCTAATTATGTTCCGGAAGGAATGAATGTAGAATTCCAGAGTGAGAACGGAGTTTTGGGAATGGGACCATTCCCTTTTGAAGGAGAAGAAGATGCAGATTTGATTAATGCCGGAAAGCAAACAATTACAACTTTACCGGGAGCTTCGTTTTTTGATTCCGCTACAAGCTTTGGAATGATTCGCGGAAAACACGTGGATTTAACCATCCTGGGGGCCATGGAAATTTCTGAAAACGGAGATATTGCTAATTGGAAAATACCTCAGAAAATGGTAAAAGGTATGGGGGGGGCTATGGATTTGGTAGCTTCGGCCGAAAATATTATTGTAGCAATGATGCACGTAAATAAGAAAGGAGAGTCGAAAATATTGAAAAAATGTACGTTGCCTCTTACCGGAGTAAATTGCGTTAAAAAAGTGGTGACGGAATTAGCTGTAATGGAGATTACGTCAAGAGGAATAAAGCTTCTGGAACGTGCTCCGGGAGTTACGGTAGAACAAATTGTGAAGGCAACGGAAGCAGAATTGATAATTGAAGGAGACGTTCCGGAGATGGTTATAAATTAAGATTGATCCAAAAGCCAAAGCGCCTGCTCTGGCTTTTTTTATAAAGGACACATCTATTTTTACAAACAAGATAAATAAGAGCTATGAATAAATTTTTAACCTTACCGTTTTATGTAAAAATGGCTTGTGTGCTGCTGTCTTTAGTTATACTTGCCTATATCGCCATTGTTGCCCAAAATATAATAATACCAATGTTTTTAGGCTTATTAATAGCCGTTTTACTCATCCCGGTAAGTAATTTTTTGGAAACCAGAATCAGAATCCCCCGAGTCGTGTCTGCATTACTGGTTGTTTTTTTGTTTGTAGTGATAATTGCATCAGTTTTTGCTGTGATTGGCAGTCAGGTTGTTGGGTTGAAGGAAGATTGGCCTGCTTTTCAGAAACAGCTGATGGACAGTGCAGGAATAGTGCAGAACTGGATATACAATCGGTTCGGGATTGAACAAGTTCGCCAAATAAGCTATTTGGAAGAGGCAGCTTCTAATTCCTTGGACACAGGAACAAATCTGTTAGGCAAAGCCGTTTCTTCTTTGTCAACTGTACTAATGTTTGTGTTTTTTAGCTTGCTCTATGCTGTTTTTTTATTGATTTACAGAAGGCATTTAGTCAAATTTTTAATGATTTCTTTTCCCGAAACTCACCAAAAAGTGGTACTGGATATTGTTACGCAGATTCAAAATATGGTTAAGAAATACTTGGTGGGGCTTATTCTGCAAATGGCAATTGTAAGTATCATGGCGTTGATTGCTTTTTCCGTTATGGGTATTAAATATAGCTTTATGCTGGCAATCATTACAGGTGTATTGAATATTTTACCGTATATAGGTATTTTAGTAGCATTGATTATTTCTGTTTTAATTACGTTTGCAACGGCATCTGCTACAAAGGTTTTACTCGTTATCTCGGCATACATTATTATTCATCTGATAGACGGAAATATTGTGATGCCTAAAATTGTAGGATCTAAAGTAAAAGTTAACTCGTTGGTTGTAGTTATTGGTTTGATAATAGGGGAAATGATGTGGGGAATCTTTGGAATGCTTTTAACAATACCTTCTTTGGCAATTTTAAAAATAGTATTTGATCGAGTGGAAAGCTTAAAGCCGTGGGGCTTTTTGTTAGGAGAAGAAAACAATGAAATTCCTTTAATTACTGAACGAGAAAAAGAAACTCATACAGTAGAAATAGAAGAAGAACAAAAACAAGAAAAATAGTCTTAATCAGTTAAGACTATTCTTTAAGTTGTGCTTTATAGACAAAAAAGGGAATTTTTAATTGTTTAGCAAGTCGCTGGGTTGTGCTTTTGGCAAAGAAGCTTTCAAAAAAGCCTTTACTTCGTTGCACTATAGCGACGACATCTACCGTTTCATTTTGAATGAATGTCAGCAGATTTTTTGCCGTATCGGCAGCCGAAAAAATATGAAAAGTAATCGGTAAGTTTTTGTATTTTTCTTTCCAATGTTGATAAACATCATCACAGGTAAAGCAGTTGGGCTGAGTAATATGTACACATTTTATAGTCATGTTTCTTTCTGTTGCATTTTGAACAATAACGTCTAGTGTTGCTTCTTCATCTTTTGAAAAGAGAGTAGTAAAAATAACTGATTCAACCTTTTTATAGGATGCTTCTTTCGGAATACTTAAAACAGGAATATTTACTTTGGAAATGGTGTTGATTGTATTTGTGCCCAATATCTTTTTATGAAAACCAGAATTGCCGTCTGTTCCCATTACAATGAAGTCTATTTCGTTTTCTTTTATGGCATTTTGAATTTCCGGAATTAATAATCCTTCCTTGACTTTAAAGAAGGTTTCAACATGCTGTAAACCCAAATCTTCACGTATTTTGTTTAATGTAGGACTGTGTGCGTGTATTTGTTCAAGTTTTTCGAATTCGTGTTTTTTGATAACATTGTCTACAAGAGTAGGACTTATCGGTCCAGAAATAACAGGGGGATCGTATACGTGAAGCACATACAAATCAGCCTGATGAAAATCAGCCAGCTGCAATGCGTATTTAAAGGCGTTATTAGCAGTTTCTGAGTAGTCTGTAGGAAATAATATTTTTTTCATAACAATTTGTTTCTGGTCCAGACAATATACTAAAAATAATAATGAAAAAACGTTTTTTCATCTAAAAATTCAAGCTAGTACTGATAATCTTTACCGGTGTAAACGGCAATTTTATTTCCGGATACTTTTCGAGCCATTTCCCAATCGTTGATTCCAAGAGGAGGAAGATCCAAATTATTTTCATTCGCTTGCTGAGTGTAATAGTCCAGTCTGCTTTTGTATTTTGGAGAGACGATATTGTAGATACAATCTGACTGAAATCCGTTTTGTATAATTGCCGTAGTAAAAGAAATAATATCTGCTAGGTGAATCATGTTAACCGGAAGTTCAGGGTTGTCTAAAAAAGCTTTTTTACAGATATAGTGCACTGGTTTGCGATCCGGACCGAATAATCCGCCTAAACGAAGAATACACGCATTCACAAATGAATTGCTTAGCAGTACTCGTTCGGCATCTAGGATTTGTTGTGCTGTTTTTTCGTGGGAATATTGCTGGGTTTCTTCAGTAACAATTTCTTTATTTGGAGCATATACAGAAACAGAACTCATCATGATAACTTTATTTACGTTATTTCTTTGCAGATGCGGCATAAGTTTTTCAAAATTTGTACTGTAAGTAGGGTGTTCCTCATTCATTCGGGGAGGGATCGTGATAATTAATATGTCTACATTGTCAAGAAAAAGATCTAAATATTCTGTTTTGTCATTTTCGAGATCAATATAATAAGGTTTTACAGAAATAGTTTCCAAAAGATTTAGTTTAGCTAGGCTAGTAGTCGAGCCATTTACTTCATATCCAAGCTCGACTAAATGCTCAGCCAACGGCATTCCCAACCATCCGCATCCTAAAACTGCTATTTTTGCCATAATACAAATAATACTTTAAGATTAAATTTGTTATAAATGTAAGCAATTACTTTGGGAGCTTGAATTAATCTTTTGATATTTGATAGATAAAAACATAATATAATACAATGAAAAAAATAATTTTCCCTTTTTTAGTTTTTGCATTGGTCGTTTTCGGTTTTTCGGTTTCAGCCCAGAATAAAGAAAATCAAATTGTTGTTAAACAACGTAAAAACAGTGAGGCGCAAATGAAAAAACCCTATGTGGTTTTAATATCTATTGATGGTTTCAGATATGATTACATTGAGAAATATGAATTAGAGTTTTTAAAGAATATAGGGCAGAAAGGAGCGAGAGCTGAGTCTTTAATTCCGTCTTATCCATCGGTAACATTTCCAAATCATTACTCTATTGTTACAGGTATGTATCCTGCTCATCACGGTTTGGTAGGAAATAATATGCTGGACTCAAAAACGGGAGCAAGATATTCGCTACGAAACGAAAAAGAAGTCCGCAATCCGAGTTGGTACGGTGGCACTCCGCTCTGGGTTTTAGCAGAGCAACAGCAAATGCTTTCCGCTTGTTATTATTGGCCAGGATCTGAAGCTCCTATTCAGGGGACATTGCCTACTTATTATTATGCCTATTCAGAAAAAACGCCGATAGATGAAAGAATAAAAGAAGTGAAAAATTGGTTGGATATGCCCGAAGAAAGCCGACCGCACTTTATTACTTTTTATATGCCTGAAGTAGATCATGCCGGACATCAATACGGACCAGATTCACCGGAAGTGAAAGATGCTGTACATTTTGTAGATGAATCTTTGACAAAGTTATTCGACATATTAAACTCAACCGCATTGCCTATCAATTATATTGTTGTATCCGACCATGGGATGATTAATATTGATCAGGATGTTTTGCTGGATTTTCCTGTAAAAGTAGATTCGGAAGAATTAGATATTGTAAAAAACGGTACTTATATCAGCGTTTTTGTAAAAGGGGATAAAAATAAAAGCGACAAAATCAAAAAATGGTACAGCCAGCTGAAAGAAGGCAAAAACAAGGAGTATTATGATGTTTATTTACACGATGAACTGCCGGAAGAGTTTTATTTTGGAGGGAAAAATGACGTCTATGGCAGAGTAGGAGATATTGTACTGCTTGCAAAAGCTCCGTATTATTTTACAAATCACAAGATTGCAGGAAGTCATGGATATGATCCGGTGAAAGTAAAAGAAATGCAAGCTGTATTTTTAGCTTATGGACCGCAAATAGATGAGGGAAGAAAAGTAAAACCTTTCCAAAATGTGGAGATTTATCCATTGATTGCTAAAATACTCCAATTGGATATGCCTAAACATAAAATAGATGGGAGTGGAAAAATGGCAGATGAAATTTTAAAAAGATAAGTAAGAGAGAGTTCTTGATAAAAACAAACACAACCTCTTGAAATCGATTTCAAGAGGTTGTGTTTTAAATAAACCTTATCCTATTCCAGAATCTCTTTTAGTTTTTCTAAGCCTTTTTCAAAATCTTTATCCATATTATAAAATAGGCTCATCAAGTTCCAAGGATAAGGCGTTGTCCAGGAAACACCCCATTTTACAAGAGTTTTGTCAGGAGATTGCTCTTCAACGGTGAAATGTGCTTTACTTGGAGTATCGTCAAAATCGTAAAAAAACATATCCGATTCCATTCTTTCTCCTTCAACAATTTTAGTAATTACCTGTGCACCTTTTCCGAGCTTTTTACTGTCCCAGCTGTATTTAAAGCCAACTGTTCCGTCTGTTCCTTCGGAAGTTGTTTTCATTTCAGTATCCGATAGCTGCCACACTCCAAAATTATCCTGATTTTTTACGTATTTGATATAATCAAATACTTCTTGTTTGGGCTTGTTGATAATGATTTGTCCTTCACTTGTAGATTCGTTAGGGACGAATAATGCAATAATCAATGGGATAGCAAGGACTATCAACAATATTAAAATAATTTTTTTAAGTGTTTTCATAATTTTTTAGTTTAAAATTTAAAGTTTTATCTAGAGCCAAATTTACCTTAATCGTTCCAAAATACCTTTACGTTTTACGATATTCTTATAATCCCATTGTATTTCTTTCGGTTTTTTAAGCCATCGTTTAAGATCTTCGATATCAACTTCAACGTTTGAATTGTAAAACACAGAGGCATCTTTAAATTTTTTTCCTCTTATATTTAATTTTTCTTCATTAAAATCCGAGCCGCTCCAAAACATCAATCGAAATCCCTTTTTTTCTTTGGAATATCCCACTATTGGATTGCCATCCAAAAACCAAACGGGGTGTCCGTGCCATATTTTGTTTTCCGCTTCAGAAAGATAGATACTGATAGTTTTTACAAGTAATTCGCAGATAGTTTTGTCTTCTTTTGTCTGTGAATTGTTATATTCTAAAATGTGTTTTGAGATTTCACGCATAATTTATTATTATCTTAGTGGTAGTAAAAGCTCTTCATGTATATTCCAAAAGTAAGGACTGTTCTGTAGACATGTAATCCATATGTACTGTTGTACTGGCAGTTTTTATATCTGCCGGATCAACGAGAACTAAATATTATCATGCGTTATTTTCCTGTTAGTACTCACTGTTACAAACTCAATTAAGAGGTAAAGGTTGCTTTTAAGTGTCTGTCATTTTTTTCAGAACTTTTTCAATAGTGTTAAGGTTGCGAGAAGTAAGAGCATTTTTAAGATTTTTTCTGCCCAGTATTTTTCCTAATTCCGATGCAAGCGTATTGCCTTTCGGAACTTTCCAATAGAAGTTATCCATCATTATTTTTGCTTCTTCTCCTTCTGCCTTTTCTGTTTTTTCAAATTCTGTCATTAGTGTTTTTTCAATTCCCTCAATTCCTGCAAATCCATAAATATGAAAATTGCTATCAGGGGAAAAAGGATTACTGTTTAAAATAGATTCTATTTCAATTTTATCTTTTATAAACAAGAATGCCTCGTAAGAAAAATGTTCAGACAAAGCTTTTTCCAACAGTTTTTTTACTTCGTTTTTATTTTTTTCTGATGAAAACAAAATATTTCCCGAAGCTAACACAGACGATACGTTTTCCATTCCTGTATTTTTAAAAACAGAACAGACTTCCGCCATTTTCATGTTTGTCCCTTTTACGTTTACCCCGCGCAAAAAAGCACAGTAGCTATTGTTTGTCAGCTTGCTTTTCATAGCACTGTTTTTCAGGCTTATTCCGTAGGCATTTTTGACATGTCCATATAAAAAACTTCCCAGGTATGTCCGTCAAAATCTTCGATTGTTCGCTGTTGCATAAACCCGTAATCTTTCATTTCGCTGGGTTCGGTTCCTCCTGCTTTAATTCCGCTTTCTACTATTTTATTCATTTCGTCTAAATGCTCAACAGAAAGTGAAAAAAGTCCTGCCAAATTTGACTTTGTGTCTGCAATAGGTTTGGTTGCAAAGGTTGAAAACTTTTCGTGAGTCAAAAGCATGACATAAATAGCTTCGCTCCACACCATGCATTTTGCTGTGTCGTCTGAAAATTGAGGATTGTTTGTAAGCCCTAAGGCTGTATAAAAATCCATTGATTTTGTAAGATCTTTTACTGCTAAATTGATAAAAATTTGTTTTGCCATTTTATTTTGTTTTTAAAAATTTGTCCAAGTTTCTAAGATGAGATGAAAATCCTTTTTTGTGGTTGTCTGATGACATTTTATCAAACATTTCCGGATTGCGGTATTTCTCAATTATCGTTACGAGTGTTTTGCCTCCCGTTTCACTGAAAATCAGAGTACATTCCGTTTGTTGGAAATGAGGATCAACAGTTCCGTTTTCATCACTAAATGCACGTAATTCAATAAATTCTTTTTGAAATTCAATTTTTTTATAATCATATCTGCTCCAATGTTTTCTCCCTTCGGGGCTTATTATTGCGTAATGCCAGAACCCGCCTTCCTGAAAATCCAAAGTTTTTGTTTCTGTTCTGTAGGGATTTGGGGCACACCATTGATCAAGGAGTTCTGCTGTTGTCCACGCTTGCCAAACCAATTCAAGATTAGCATTAAATTCACGTTTTATGGAAACTGTTTTGGTTTCTTTATTTACAGAAAAATCGAATAATAGTGTGGATTTCATAGTTTTTATTTTAATTTTTTGTCTTTAACTCCACTTGAATATCTGAATCTTTTTTGTACTGCTCTATACTTTAGCATTTATTTTCTCATATATTCAAAAGCTCCTTTTCGGAGATTGATTCCGTATTCTAAAAAAGCTTTCATACAGTCAAGAAAATTTGCCCAGCCAAATGTATTTCCAATACACCATTCGAGGTTTGTTTCGTTTAACTCCTTTTCTCCTTCACTAACTTTTATTACGGTGCTTTTGTCGGATTGCTCTGTCAGAGTAATACTTACAACAGTTTCTTTATCCCAAATAAAGGATATAAATTTATTAAGTTGAACTTCTATCACTTGTACAGGAAATTTACCGGGAAAGTCTCCGAATTCCCACATAATTTCTTTTCCGGATTCCATTCTTCCACTGCTTTCCGAAATAAAATATCTCGTTATTTTTTCAGAATCTACAATAGCTTCAAAAACGTCGTTTATTGGTTTTTGGATTTGGAGAGAGGCTTTTGCTGTTAGTTTCATTTTTGATTAATAATAAAAGGTTTTTCTTTTAGGCACTTTTTTCTGACTAGAATTTAGGACAGATAATTTTGACGAACAAGGTATTAAGGTTTTTTTGTAAAAAAATTGTCATAAGACAAGAAAAAAATAGTGATGTAAATCTTGCTTATTTTTATGGAAGCAAAATAAAAAACTGCTTTAAATAAAAAGCAGTTTTTTATATTTTACTGAAAGCTAGATTATTTTATTTTTTTAGTCTGATACAAATCGGTTCGTCTGTCTTTTTTGATTTGGACGCTTCCGTGTTCGTGCAATTCTTTAAGCAAATCCACATTTACATCTACAATTAATGTCATTTCGGTATTGGGGGTTGCTTCTGCCTTTACGCCGTTTGTAGGAAAGGCAAAGTCAGACGGAGTAAATACGGCTGCTTGCGCAAATTGAATGTCCATATTGTTTACCTTAGGCAAATTACCCACACACCCCGCAATGGCTACATAACATTCATTTTCAATGGCTCTGGCAGCAGCGCAGTTTCTAACACGAGTATAGCCATTTTGAGTATCTGTTAAAAAAGGAACAAATAGTATTTCCATTCCTTCGTCAGATAACAGTCGCGATAATTCCGGAAATTCGATATCATAACAAATCATAATACCTATTTTACCGCAATCGGTATCAAAAGTCTGGATTTTTGAACCGCCTTTCATTCCCCAATAATGGGTTTCGTTTGGTGTAATGTGAATTTTGGAATACATTTCGTAAGTTCCGTCTCTTTTGCACAAAAAACCTACATTATAGAGGACTCCTTCGGGAGACAGATACGGCATACTGCCCGAAATGATATTGATGTTATAGGATATGGCAAATTCTTGAAATTTCTTTTTGATAGATTCCGTATATCGGGCAAGCTCCCTGATTGCATCTGCTTCAGACAGGTGATTGTAGTCTGCCATAAGCGGAGCGATAAAGAGTTCCGGAAACATAGCGAAGTCGCTTTCGTAGTCGGATACGGCATTGATAAAAAATTCTGCCTGATCAAAAAACTCCTCCAAATCGTTTAACGGACGCATCTGCCATTGGATAAGTCCCAGCCGTATAACACTTTTTTTGGTGTTAATCAGCTGTACTTCCTTTTCGTAATAAATATTATTCCATTCCAATAATACGGCATATTCTTTAGAGCTTTTGTCCCCCTCCAGATAATTGCGCATTAAGCGCACAATGTGAAAATCATTTGCCATTTGAAACGACATAACCGGATCGTGAATTTCTTTGCTTTTTACTTTGTCGAGGTATTGTTTTGGCGTGAGTTCTCCGGCATATTTTGAATAATTTGGAATGCGTCCGGCAAAAACAATTGACTTTAGATTTAACTGTTCACAGATTTCTTTCCGTGCATCGTATAGCCGTCGTCCCAGTCTTAAACCTCTGTATTTAGGATGAATAAAAACATCTATTCCGTATAAAATATCACCTTCAGGATTGTGAGTTTTAAAAGTAAAATTTCCGGTGATCTGCTCATAGGTATGAGACGACATGGCTTGTTTTTCATCTACAATAAGTGATAGAGCAGAACCAACAACGACATCATCTACTAAAATAACCAGCTGTCCCTCAGGGAAAGCTTTTAATAGTTTTTCTATTTCTTTTTTGTACCAAAATGAATCTTCAAGCTCTTTGTAGGACTCAACCATGGAGCGTTTTAATTCTAAATAGTCGTCAAGGCGCAGATTTCTAAGTTCGACTTTATTTATCGTAGAATCCATATTTTTTTGATGCAATTTACAAAGAAAGTTTAAAATATTCTCTCGCTAATTGCCGTGTGTTTTAAAAATATGTTAATAATGGCTTGCTTTTTGTGGCTCTAAATATTGAAATTAACTAATTAAAATAAAGATTATGAATTCATTAAAAAACAGAGTTCAACTTATTGGACGGGTAGGACAAGATCCGGAAATCAAAGTTTTTGAGCAGGATCGAAAAAAAGCTTCCTTTTCACTGGCGATTAACGAAGTGTATTACAATGATCAGAATGAAAAGGTAGAAAACACCCAATGGCATAATGTAATTATGTGGGGAAAACTTGCCGAAATCGCTGAAAAATACGTTGTGAAGGGAAAAGAAGTTGCCGTAGAAGGCAAATTGGTTAACCGAAGTTTTGACGACAAAGAGGGCAATAAGCGTTATGTTACCGAAATTATAGTTTCGGAACTTCTGCTTTTGGGAAGTAAATAAACTTTAAAGATTTCTTTGGTGAAGTGTTTTCCAAAAAGGATTAACTTGCCATTAATTCTCAGAAAACGAAGTTATGAAACACATTTTGATTGTTGAGGATGATGTGCGGGTTGCAGATTTGCTGCAAAGAAGCTTAGAGGAACAATCTTACAGTGCTGATATAGCATACGATGGCTATATGGGTAAAAAACTTGCATTGGGTAAAAAGTACGATTTAATTATTACTGATGTTGTTTTGCCAGAATTCAATGGTATTGATTTGTGCAAAGAACTCAAAAAAAGCATTCCACATGTACCGGTTATTATGCTGACTGCTCTAGGAACAACAGATGATAAAGTAGATGGTTTTGATGCGGGAGCTGACGATTATCTGGTAAAACCCTTTGAATTGAGAGAGCTATATGTAAGAATAAGAGCGTTGATTAAACGGTTTGAGCAAATGGACACAAACTCTTTGTCAGTGCTAACCTATGCTGATTTAGAACTTGATTTAAATGAGAAAAATTTTAAGCGTGGCGGAGAGCAGATCCACCTTACGCCTAAGGAATTTAATTTATTGCAGTATATGATGGAAAATTCGGAACGGGTATTGTCTCGATCTGAAATTTCTGAAAAAGTATGGAATATGCATTTTGATACAGGTACTAATTTTATAGATGTCTACATTAACTATTTGAGAAAAAAGATTGATAAAGATCCTGCTAAAAAAATTATTCATACTAAATCTGGCATGGGTTTTATTTTGAAGAAAAATGAAAATTAAAACGCGATTAACCCTTTGGTTTTCTGTTGTAGCTGCATCAATTTTATTGATTTTTGCAGCGGTGGTTTATTGGTCTTCTGCTCAAAACCGAAAAACGGAGTTTTACGAGGAGCTGGAAAAAGAAGCCATTACTAAGGCTAAGGTATTTTTAGAAGCCAAAGTAAAGCCGTCAATCCTGCACAAAATTTACAAAAACAACAGCGAAATTATTAATGAAGTTGAAGTTGCTTTGTATGATTACGATTTTAATCTGTTGTATCACGATGCTGTAGAAATAGACAGGGTAAAGGAAACACCGGAATTAATCGATGAGATTATAAAAAACAAAAAAATCCGATTTTTTCAGGATAAATGGCAAGTAATCGGTTTTTCGTATTCGTATGGCAATCAAAATTATATCATTACTGCAACGGCATTAGATGAGTACGGTTATACGAAGTTAGAGAATTTGCTTTATACCAGCTTAATTTTGGTAGTTATTGGATTAGTGTTCATTTATTTTGCAGGCGTATTTTTTGCGCAAAAAATACTACAACCACTTCAAAATATCAATCGGGAGATAGACAAGATAAAAGCGTCTAATCTGGATATGAGAATTTCTGTTGAGAACCAGCAGGATGAATTAGCAGAGCTTGTTGGAGCATTTAATGATATGCTGGATCGATTGGAACATTCGTTTGTTGCACAAAAACAGTTTGTATCCAATATTTCACACGAACTACGCACACCCCTTGCTGCCGTTATAACGGAAACAGAATTGGCATTGAGTAAAGAACAGGATAAAATATATTATATTGAAACACTGCGAAATACGCTTTCAGATGCTAAGAAGATTGTTCGTTTATCTGACAGTTTACTGGATTTTGCCAAGGCAAGTTATGATCCCGAAGAAATAAACTTTAAGTCAACAAGGATGGACGAAGTGGTATTGAACGCCTGTCAAAAATTGCAAAAAGCAAACCCTTCTTATACATTTAATTTTGTGATTGATGAGAGTCTTGATCGCGAAGAACTACTTTCGGTTAACGGAAATCCATATCTTTTAGAAGTTGCAGTTTTAAACCTTTTGGAAAATGCTTGTAAATTTTCTAAAGATCGGCAGTGCAAGGTCAAACTGTCTTATCATCTTGAAAAGCTTAAGCTGATGATTATAGACAATGGGGAGGGAATAAGTCCGGAAGATCTAACGCGTATTTTTATACCTTTTTTCAGAGGGAAAAATAAAAATTATACTGGCGGAAACGGAATTGGTCTTGCGTTGACCAAAAAAATTATAGATCTGCACAAAGCCAAAATTTATGTAGATTCGGAAGTAGCTAAAGGAACTGTTTTTAGTGTGTATTTTTAAATCTTACACTTCTCAATTTTTTATTTCGAAACTTTTACTACAGCTAAATCTTTCAACAATAGCTCCATTCTTAAAGTTGATTCAATAAGTAAAGATGGAGAAAAGATAAGAGACTCTTTTTACATTTTAATAGGAAAAGCGTATGAGCAATTTCCTCGAATATAAAGTTAGTTATAGAAAAAATGGATTGTATTCATAAGAATCTATAGATTTAAAGTCTCTCTAATAGAATTCTAATTATTTTCTAAAGGCTTTCTAATAGCACCCGAATCGTCCCATTAATACTTTTGCACCAAACAAATAAAAAAACAAAATGGACGGTGATCCCTTGTTAGTATTAGATTATTAATACTCTCTTGTAAGGAGTTAATAACAACTTTTTTCAAGAGGGAAAAAAGAGTGTTGTTATGACTATTACAGTTTTTATTTTCAGATTATCACTTGCTTTTGTTTTAGGAGCAATTGTAGGTGTAGAAAGACAAATTTTGCAAAAAAGTGCCGGATTGAGAACAAATACTCTGGTGTGTATAGGTGCTGCGGGATTTGTTTTAATGTCTTATCAAATTGGAGGAGATGCCGTAGGCAGAGTTGCCTCTTATGTTGTTAGTGGAATAGGTTTTTTAGGAGCCGGAGTGATCATGAAAGATGGGTTTAGCATTAGAGGGCTAAATACTGCTGCTACAATTTGGTGTTCAGCGTCAGTTGGATCAATGTGTGGTGTGGGGCTTTGGCAAGAAGCAATTGTTATGGCGGTTTTGATCGTTTTAGTCCACGTTTTGTTGCGTCCTATGGGAACTTTTGTTAATAAAATTTCTTTTCATACAGAAAGTGATTCAGCAGAAGTTTGCTATGAAGTTGTTGTAGGATGTAAAGAACAGGTTGAAAACCATGCCCGCATGCTGGTTCTTGAAAACCTCAAAGACCATAAAGATTTACAGTTAAAATCACTTAAGAGTACCGATAACGGCAATCCTGCATTTTCATATCTAAAATTTGAAATGTTTGGAATAGGAAATAAAGATGAGGTTTTGGAAAAAATAACCAGTAAAGTTTCTTTAGAATATGGCGTTTCTGAAGTCACCTGGGAAAGAAAATCTTATTAAGCGGTTGTTAGAATCATTTTTACAGTTAACTCACAAATACACGCATCATGAAACAAAAAGTACTATTTATTCCTGTTATATGTCTTTGCTTACTGCTGAGTTTTTGCTCTGAAAAGAAGGAACAAATCAGCGATGTTGCACAATACCAAGTGAACAATCAAGTGATTTCCTTAACAGAAAATTCAAATCTGAAAAGCAGAATTAAAGTCGCGGAAGTCGCAGAAGAAGACTTCACGTTTGATCTAGTAACTGCAGGTTTAGTAAAAGCCATACCGAACCATTATGCGGAAATCGCTTCTCCCTTCTCTGGAAGAATTGTCAAATCATTTATCAAATTAGGGCAAAAAGTAGGTGTCAATCAACCGTTGTTTGAGGTTTCTTCCCCTGATTATTTCGAAGCACAAAAAGGGTATTTTGATTCGAAACAAGAATACAAACAATCGTCTTTAAATTTGAAGAGACAATCGGATTTATTGGAAAATGGCGTTGGAGTTCGCCAGGAGTATGAAGAAGCAGAAACAGAGAATTCAATTGCAAAAGCAGCCTTTGACAATGCAGCAGCGGCAATTAAAATATACAATGTACAACCGGGATCTTTGGTTTTAGGACAACCGCTTATCGTTCGCTCCCCTATTGAAGGGGAGGTCTTGGAGAACAATATCGTACTGGGACAATACATCAATGACGATTCTGATCCCGTGGTAAAAATTGCAGCATTAAACAAAATTTGGATTATCGGAAAAGTAAAGGAAAAAGACATCCAACATTTGGCTAAATTGAATAAAGTTCAAATTGAATTAGCCGCTTATCCCGATCAGCCTATTGTTGGAACAATCTACCACGTAAATGAAATCGTAGATGAAGAAACCCGTAGTATAGATGTTCTAATCGAGGCAGACAACAACAACCGCATTTTAAAACCCGGTATGTATGTGAATGTGCGCTTTATCGATCAACCAGAAAAAGTAATCTTAGTGCCTTCTCGTGCCGTTTTACAAGGAGAAGACGATTCTTTTGTCTTTGTGGAAGTGGCACCAAATGAATATACCCGTAAAAATGTAATCATTGGAGGAGTTTCTGGTAATCAAACGGTTATTTTATCTGGTTTAGAAAAAGGAGATAAAGTAGTGAGTGAAGGAGGTATTTATTTACCGCAACTGTAGTAATCCAATAAAACAGCAAAAAATGAAAAAATCAATAATAGATACAGCTATACACAAAAGATGGCTTGTTGCTGCTTTGTTTGGCTTACTGTGTATTTTTGGGTATTATTCATGGAAACAACTTTCTATTGAAGCTTATCCAGATATTGCAGATACCACCTCGCAAGTAGTGACTCAAGTACCAGGTTTAGCAGCAGAAGAAATAGAATTGCAAATCACGATTCCAATTGAGCGTGCGTTAAATGGAATGCCAGGAATGCACGTGATGCGTAGTAATAGTACCTTTGGACTTTCGATGATTACCATCGTTTTTGAAGATGGAGTGGATGATTATTTTGCTCGTCAACGCATCCAAGAGCGATTGAATGGCGTGGAATTACCCTATGATGCCATTCCTGAATTAGACCCATTAACTTCGCCCATCGGAGAAGTATATCGCTATATTATCGAAGGAGATGGATATAGTTTACGTGAGCTAACGGATATTCAGAATTTTATAATTATCCCCAAACTAAATCAAGTTTCGGGTGTAGCAGAGGTAACCAACTTCGGGGGAATTACCACGCAATTTCAAATTGAATTAGACCCACATAAATTAGAACAATACGACCTTTCACTAAGTGATGTTACAGAAACCATTGAAGAAAACAACGTTAATTCAGGAGGAAGTGTACTTACCCGTGGAGATTTGGGCTATGTGGTACGTGGAATTGGATTGGTAAAAGATTTAGAAGATTTAGGCAAAATCGTCGTAAAAGCCGAAAATGGAATTCCTATTTTCTTAAAAGATTTAGGTCGATTAAAATATGGAAATGTAGAGCGCAAAGGTATTTTAGGCTATTCGGATAAAGAGCGCAATTACTCTGACAGTATTGAGGGAATTGTACTCTTGTTAAAAGGGGAGAATCCTTCTATTGTACTAGAAAAAATTCATCAATATGTCGATGAATTAAATAATGAACTATTGCCAGAAGGGGTGAAGATTCATACCTTCCTAGACCGTACAGAATTAGTAGACACGACGTTACATACCGTATCGACGACTTTAATTGAAGGGATTAGCTTAGTAATTATTGTATTAATTGTTTTCTTAGGTAGTTGGAGAGGGGCTTTATTGGTAGCCATTACCATTCCTGTTTCCCTGTTGTTTGCCTTTATCTTAATGCATTTTACAGATATTCCAGCTAACTTATTATCCCTAGGAGCGATCGACTTTGGTATTATTGTCGATGGTGCAATTGTTATGATGGAATCCATCCTCAAGAAGCGGGAAGACAATCCTGAAGAGGAACTCAAGGAAAAATCCATTGCCCAGCGAACCAAAGAAGTGGCAAAACCAGTATTCTTCGCTACGATTATTATTATCACGGCTTATTTACCGCTGTTTGCTTTTGAGCGTGTAGAGAAAAAACTGTTTACACCTATGGCTTTTACCGTAGGATTTGCTTTACTCGGAGCGCTTTTGGTTGCGTTGTTCTTAATCCCTGGATTAGCCTATGCGGTATATAAAAAACCGCGCAAAATATACCACAACAAATGGTTGGAAAAACTAACGGACTTGTATCACAATCGCATTGAGAAGATTATGAAAAAGCCAAAACAAGTTTTCTTACCTATTTTAGTTGTCTTGGCAATTACCATTGGATTGACAGCCAAGGTTGGAAAAGATTTCTTACCGCCGTTGGACGAAGGATCTATTTGGTTACAAGTCACCCTACCTCCGGGAATTTCATTGGAAAAATCCAAAGAAATGAGTGATACGTTGAGAGCGCGTACCATGAAATACGAAGAAGTAACCTATGTGATGGTGCAAGCGGGAAGAAATGACGATGGAACGGATCCTTTTACTCCTTCACATTTCGAGTGTTCGATTGGAATTAAACCGTATAAAGAATGGCCAAGAGGCAAAACGAAAAATGATTTAATTGAAGAATTAGCAGCGGAATACGAGTCTTTACCTGGATTTACAGTTGGTTTTGCCCAACCGATGATCGATGGGGTAATGGATAAAATCTCTGGGGCACACAGTGAATTGGTTGTCAAAGTGTATGGTGAAGATTTCCACGAAACCAGACGCATCGCCAATGAGGTGTTGGGTACATTGAGAACGGTAGATGGTGCAGTAGATTTGGCGATTGACCAAGAACCGCCTTTACCGCAATTGCAAATCCACGCAAATCGAGATAAAATTGCACAATACGGATTGAACGTTGCCGATGTTGCCGAGCTTATTGAAGTAGCGATTGGCGGAAAGGCAATTTCGCAAATCTTTATTGGAAATAAGGTATACGATATCAGTGCGCGCTATACAGAAGAGAGTAGAAATACCCCAGAAAAGATTGCCAACTTGATGTTGACTTCTAGTACGGGAGCCAAAATTCCGCTTTCTCAAGTGGCAGATGTTAAAACCAGTACAGGAGAAAGTACGATTACACGTGAGATGAATAGACGTCATTTGACCGTAAAATTAAACGTGCGTAACCGCGATTTGGGCTCTTTATTGAAAGAAGCACAGCAAAAAATTGAGGATAATATTACCTATGATCACAATAAGTTCCACATTGAGTGGGGAGGACAGTTTGAAAACCAAAACCGCGCCTACAATCGATTAGCAATCATCGTGCCTTTGACTTTGTGTTTGATGTTTGTTTTACTCTACGGTGCATTTGGACAATTCAGACAAGCAGGCTTGTTGATGGTTGTTGTGCCTTTGGCTCTTTTTGGCGGAATGTTAGCCTTGAACATTAGAGGCATGTCCTTAAACGTATCTTCTGCGGTAGGATTTATTGCACTATTTGGTGTGGCCATTCAAAATGGAGTGATTATGATCTCCCATATCAACGACTTGCGAAAACGCGGACATGCGTTATTAGAAGCCGTGTTGCTAGGAGCAGAACAGCGATTCAGACCAGTATTAATGACGGCAACAGTAGCTATTTTGGGCTTGTTCCCAGCCTCTATGGCAACGGGAATCGGTTCGGATGTGCAGCGACCTTTAGCGACTGTGATCGTATATGGTTTATTGTTTGCCACGATTTTAACGCTTTTCGTCTTGCCCGCTTTGTACTACCTCGTAGAACGCAAATGGGGGAAAGACAGTGACTTTGTCAAAGTAGAAGAAACAGAAGAAAACTAACATGAAGATGAATATGTTTAAAAAATATATCAGTATAAGTGTTATGTCTATCATGTGTAGCGGTGTTTTGTATGCTCAAGATGGGCATACGGAGCAAGCTACAAATAAACAAACGCTTACGTATAAGGAGTTTTTATCTAAGATGATAGAAAGTAACCTGAGCTATGCAGCAGAGAAATACAACATCAATATAGCCGAAGCAGAAGTGCAGGCAGCAAAAGCATTTCCAGATCCAGAATTGAGTTTTGGTTGGGCAGATAACCAACAAAAACGCATGCAAATGGGGTATGGATTTGAAGCTGAGTTGTCTTGGGATTTAGAGCTAGGAGGCAAGCGAAAAGCAAGAAAAAACTTAGCCCATGACCAGAAAGTATTAGCGGAGCTAGAATTGCAAGAGTTCTTTCACACCTTACGCGCAGAATCGACCCTTGCTTTTTTAGAAGCGATGCAAAACAAAATGCTGTACGATATTCAAAAAGACTCCTACGAATCCATGTTGCAAGTAGCCAAGTCAGATAGTATTCGCTATTCACTTGGGCAAATCAGCAAAGTTGATGCTATCCAGAGTAAGTTGGAAGCAAAGTCGATGTTAAATGATTTGCAAGACGCCGATGATACATGGGAAAATAGTTTAATGGAAGTACGCAACATCATCAGTGCCTCTGGCATTGATACGGTGTATTTGCCAACAGGAGATTTTAGCCAGTTTGTTCGCTTGTTTGTTTTAGAAGATTTGATTGTAACGGCTCAAAATAACCGAGCGGATTATTTAGTTGCTCAACAAAATAAAGTGGTGGCAGGTAGACAAGTTGCCTTAGCACGAGCAGAACGCGTCATCGATTTAGGGTTAAATATTGGTGTTGAAAATAATTCCTTCGTTAAAAATGCTGTTGCACCAACTCCGGGAAATACGGTGGTAAAAGCAGGAGTTTCGGTTCCTTTAAAGTTTTCTAACCGCCGAGAGGCTGGACTGAAAACCGCTTTGTATGAGGAAAGACAAGCGGAGCTAGAATACGACATCATTGAACTAGAATTGGAGAAAGAAATTAACCAAGCCTATCGCAATTACTTGACCAAACAAAAGCAAATCCAACGTTTTGAAAACGGAATGCTAGAGGAAGCTAAACAAGTATTTGAAGGAATCAAATACAGCTACCAACGAGGTGCAAGTAGTTTATTAGAAGTGTTGGATGCACAACGCACCTATAACGAAACCCAACAAGCTTATGCCGAAACCTTATTTGGTTATGCAGAGTCTTTGGTGGAGTTAGAGAAAGCGGTTGGAATTTGGGATATTGATTTTTAAGGAGAAGTAGTATGAAACACATTATATTCAGTTTACTAGTATTGATTGGGCTTTCGGTGAAAGCACAGGATTTCAAGGAAGATCTAAAAGGAAAAACTTCTTTTAGTGTAAAAGCAGGATGGCTACAGTCTAAACTAAAAGGAGATGACGTGAAGGATTTGGCGATCGATGGTAAAATAGATCACCGCAATGCCTTTTTTGTAGGAGTAAGTGTAGACAATAGCATTGGAACCTATTTTGGGTTGAAACACGAATTGTATTACCAAAATTACGGGGCAAAGTTCAAAAGAGAACTAGAGGATCATACGTTTGATGCGACATTGGAAATGCACAGCTTGCGTCTGAATCCGATCAGCCCTACTTTTAAAGTAGGAGGCTTACAGGTTTATGCAGGACCGTATATCAATATGTTGCTGTATTCGTCGATTACGGCTGTTGATGAAGAAGGAAAAACCTATAAAGATCACGGTATTTTTGGTTCAACAGAAGACGACCAAGAGGATAGTAAATACCTACAAAAGATGGATTATGGAATTACGGCAGGGATTGAGTACCAATTTAAATTTGGCATGGTTCTTGGAATTAAATACACAAAAGGGTTTGCCAGTATTTTTGACAATGCCAATACATTTGGAGTAGATAAAAATAAAGGAATGAAGGATATAAAAATATACAATCAAGCTTTTGGATTGTATTTAGGATATCGTTTTTGATGGGAAATCTTGCTATGAAAAAGAAATAAAAAACTCCTTCCACTGTTATGAGAAGGAGTTTTTTATGCTAAAGCAATATTTTTTTAATTTCTGATAGCTTTGTAATGCTTTTAAAATTAGCATGTTCCACAGCGTGGTCAATATGTTCATGCAACCAAGTCGTATGAAACGGAACATGTACGGCATATGCACCCATTTCTAAGACAGGTAGTACATCTGAGCGCAACGAATTGCCAATCATAATAAACTCCTCTGGCTGTATATCCAAGCGTTTGAGCAATTTTTCATAATCTATTTTTTCCTTATCTGTCATTACTTCAATATGGTGAAAATAAGGACCTAATCCCGATTTGTGCAGTTTTCGATGCTGATCTTTTAAATCACCTTTTGTAGCTACTACCAAACGGTATTTGTCTTGCAATTCGCTTAAAATATCTTCTACATCATCTAGCAGTTCAATCGGCTTAGTGAGTAATTCTTTCCCTATATTGAGGATTTTTTCTATTATATTAGCTTTTATAGTCCCCTTTGAAATATAGTTTGCAGCCTCAATCATTGAGAGAGTAAAACCTTTTATGCCATAGCCGTATAAAGGTAGATTATCTATCTGGGTTTTAAACAATATTTGGGAAATGCTTTGATGGGTAAGGTAATCTTCCATTAGAATGCAGAATTCGCGTTCAGCATTGCTGAAAAAAGGTTCATTGACCCAAAGCGTATCATCTGCATCAAAAGCTACAACTTTAATTGATTCCATTGTTTTTGAAATTATTTTTGAAGTAGCGCAAAGATAGTGTTTAGAATGGGATTGTTCCGTGTTATCACTATTTTACTTGGATGTTAAAAAAAGTTCAAATTTAAAAGACCTGCTGTTTTAGAAGAATACTTTGTATAGCTTTGTTTACTGTTTTTAGAAAGAACACTTTGCTATAAAATATAAAATCATGAATTTTAAATCTACACTATTGACGGCTATATGCTGTTTGTTTTCAATTTCTATTTTTGCTGACGAAACGCTACCTAAACCTAAATTGGTTGTAGGGATGGTCGTAGATCAAATGCGATGGGACTATTTATATAAATATTACGATCGCTATTCGGAAAATGGATTTAAGCGCTTATTATCTGAGGGGTTTTCAAGTGAAAATATGCTGATTGATTATGTCCCTACCTATACTGCGATCGGGCACAGTACGGTTTATACCGGAAGTGTTCCGGCAATTCACGGAATAGCAGGAAACGATTTTATTATTCAGGCAACGGGAGAAAATATGTACTGTACGCAGGATGATGGTGTTCAAGCAGTGGGAGGGGAAGGAAAAGTAGGACAACAGTCGCCAAAAAACTTATTGGTATCAACTGTTACGGATCAATTGAAATTGTCAACAAATTTTCAATCTAAAGTTATTGGTATTGCCATTAAAGACAGGGGGGGAATTTTACCCGCCGGACATTTTGCAGATGCTGCCTATTGGTTGGACGGAGCTACTGGCGATTGGATAACCAGTACTTACTATATGAATACTTTGCCAAAATGGGTAAGGGATTTTAATATGAAAAAATATCCTGACGAATACTTTAAAAAGGGATGGAATACATTGTACCCAATAAGTACTTATGTGTTGAGTACGACTGATGACAATGCATATGAAGAAGCATTTAAGGGAGAAGATAAACCGGTTTTTCCAAGGAATTTAAATAAGTTGAAAAAAGAGAATGGTTATGAACTGATTAAATCTGTTCCGTATGGAAATACATTAACGTTAGATTTTGCCAAAAAAGCAATACAAGAGGAAAAACTAGGTAATAATGAAGGAGGCTTTACAGATTTTTTAGCAATAAGCTTATCTTCTACAGATTATATAGGACATCAGTTTGCCATAAATTCTATTGAAATAGAAGATACTTATCTGAGATTGGATGCTGATTTAGCTGATTTTCTATCGTATTTAGACCAACATATAGGAAAGGGCAATTATACTTTCTTTTTGACGGCTGATCACGGAGCGGCACATAATCCCAAGTTCTTTGCTGACCAAAAAGGAAATTCGGGCTATTTTAGTACTAAAGAAGTTAAAAAACAGCTTAATGAAAAATTGCAGGACCAATTCGAAGAAAAGGGCATTGTAGCTAGTTTGATGAACTATCAGGTTCACTTAAACAATACACTGATTGCAGAAAAAGAATTGGATGAAGAAGATATCCGAAGTGCTATTGTCAAAGAACTAAAAAAAATAGAAGGGATAGCATTTGTTACCGATATGGATAGAGTTTCAGTTTCAACAATTCCTCAAAAATTAAGAGAGCATATTGTAAATGGATACAATATTAAAAGAAGCGGCGTAATTCAGTATATTCTAGAACCACAGTGGTACAGTGGTAAAAAAGACGGGAAAGGAACTACCCACGGTTCATGGAATTCTTACGATGCGCATATTCCTGCCTTATTTATGGGCTGGGGAGTAAAACCCGGAAAAACAGTTAGAGAAACCCATATGACAGATATTGCCCCGACAATTTCACAAATCCTAAAAATAGAATTTCCAAACGGAAATATTGGAGAGCCTATTTATGAAGTGATTGATTTGCAATAAATATTTATATTTGAAATTACAAAGCTCTTTACTTTTTACGGTAAAGAGCTGTCTGCGAAGTAAAGTTATAAACCTTGCGCTTGTTTATTATGTTTTTGCGCAAAATCTTCTGACTTTGCACAGAGGAGCATTCAGACAGATAAAACTTATTTATAAGCTTACTTGGTTAGATCTTTGATTGCAACCGTTCATAAGTTCCAATTTCCATTGATAATTAGGATAGAATTGTTCTAATGATTGAGCGGCAGTTTTTTCTGGCAAACAGTAGGGGGTGCTGATTATAATTTCTATAATTCCAGCATTTACGCTCCCTGATTTAAGTTTGGCGCTATAACCATTAGAGGCTATAGAATATTCAGAAGCCCCCGGACTGAGAAAATATAAGCGAACAGGATAACACATATCTGCCTGATCACATCCACCAGAGTCAGAGCTTATTAATGCTCCGGTACCATCAGCTGTAAAAGAAATTAAAATAGAGATACCTCCATATGAATTACATACAATTTCTGTATTGGTAATTATAGGAGGTATTGTATTACTATTATCACAAGGATTATTTTCAATAAATATCTCTATCGCAATACTTCCGTTAGCATTACTAAACTCGTTTTGATAAGTGTAGTTTAAGGTAGTTTTTAGGCTATTACCAGTTACAGCATCGGGATTTTTAACGGTCATTTTCATACGAACGGTTCCGTTTTCAAAAGAAACATCAGACAGCTGTACATTGGCGTCAGCTACCGTAAACTTTAAACTGTTGTAATCCTCTGCTGTTAAAACACCGCTTTGCATTTCGGCAGA